>Ga0134126_10000028_pt1 | contig 182327 bp, 152 predicted proteins | sample KB31752_FD_96881 | JGI IMG/M metagenome (GOLD analysis project Ga0134126, IMG submission 96881) | Terrestrial soil microbial communities with excess Nitrogen fertilizer from Kellogg Biological Station, Michigan, USA - KB3-175-2 | ecosystem: Environmental > Terrestrial > Soil > Unclassified ...
GGACCATCCCCTTCCGCCCACGCGGGATCGGGCTACCGCGACGCTGTCCCCGCGGAGGGTTCCGCTTCGCTGCGACGTTCTCGTTCCTCGACGGCAGCCAAGCGTCGGCCCAGACCGCGGTCGTGCTCCTGCGAGGCAGAGGAGGTAGGCGATCGGCCAGCTCACTGCCGGCCGGGTCTCACCTGAGTGCCGCTTGCAAAGTACGCGTCGAGCAGGTCCGCCGCCGCCGCCGAACACGAGCGCATCCTCGTCGTCGGTGGCCGCCAGACGAAGCGAAGCCCTCCGCGTGCACGGGCACGCACGGCGTGTGACCGTGAAGGTCAAAAAGAGCGTGGCGGTGGCGCTTGCGATGCCGACCGAAATCACGGCGCAAAACGGCGCCGTGATCCGGCAGAACACGCGGATCGGCCTGACGGGGTGCCCGAACAGCAAGCCGAAGAGGAAGGGCAAGGCCAGCCGGCGCCACCGGCACGGCAAGACGAAATAGGCGCTCAGACGCCCCAGAGCTACGGGTGGCGCCGACCTGCGCGGTCGGCTGTGAGCCGCACCCGAGCGAGGCAAGCGCCGCGGTAGCACCGCTCGGCGGGCGTCGCCCTGCTCCAGCGCGCCCACCGACCGCGATCTCGCGCGGCGTCGAGATCGCCGGGCGTCCCGCTGCCAGCGGCGCTGGCGGCGGAATCTTTACTGCTATCATCCTTCTTCCATGGCCCTGAACATCAAGGACCCCGAGGCGGACAAACTCGCGCGGACGCTTGCACAGAGCACCGGCGAGACGATCACGGAGGCGGTCAGCGTTGCGTTGAGGGAGCGCCTCGAGCGTTTGCGCGCAGGCCGTCGCCCACGGAGCCTGGCCGACGAACTGGACGAGATCGCGTTGCGGTGTGCTGCCCTGCCGGTGCTCGACGAGCGCAGCGAGGATGAGATCCTCGGCTACGACGCCCACGGACTGCCGAGCTGATGGTGCTCGATAGCTCGGCGATCCTGGCGATCCTCTTCGACGAGCCGCAGCGGCCGGCGTTTACGCTCTCGATCGAGCGCGATCCGCGCCGGCTCATATCCGCGGGAAACGTACTGGAGAGCGCCCTCGTCGCCGAGGCGCGCCGGGGCGAGCCGGCCGGCCGCGAGCTGGACCTGCTCCTGCACCGCGCCCAGGTCGACGTCGTGCCAGTCGACTCCGAACAGGTGCAGATCGCGCGCTCCGCCTGGCGCCGCTACGGCAAGGGCCGCCATCCGGCCGCGCTGAACTTCGGCGATTGCTTCGCGTATGCCCTGGCTGCCGCCAGTGGCGAGCCGTTGCTGTTCGCAGGCGAGGATTTCGGCCGCACCGACATCGCTGCGGTCGACGTAGAGAGCCAGCCGCCTTCGCGTTGACGCCGGCGGCGATCATCAGGCTCGCGGACGTGCGACGGCAGTCGTGCACGCAGATCGGCTCCAGGCCAGCGCGCCTGAATGCGCGCTCGGCTTGTTCGCGGGTGGAGGAGGCGCTGAACGGGGCTCCGCCGACGCCGAAGACGAGCGCCCCGGCACGGCAAGACGAAATAGGCGCTCAGGCGCCCCCGGGGCTACGAGTGGCGTCTACCTGTGCGGTCGGCTGTGAACCGCACCCGAGCGAGGCAAGCGCGCGGGGTAGCGCCACTCGGCGGGCGTCGCCCTGTTCCAGCGTGCGCACCGACGGCGATCTCGCTCGGCGTCGAGATCGCCGGCGTCGGCGAAGTCCTGCCCTCGGCGCTGACGGGGGACGACTTCCACTACCCGGCGGGCCCGTCTACGGGCAGATCGTGATGTCGGCGGTGCTGGTCAGCGGGGACCTGCGCTTCACCGTGCCGCTCGTGCCGAGCCTGCCCGGAAGCCCCGACGTGGCGGTCGTGCAGCTGCGCGTGACGATCGGCGGGAAGCTGACCTACTACGAACGCTCCGCGGGCCGGACCATCCCCTTCCGGCCGCGCGGGATCGGGCTGCCGCGACGCTGTCCGCGCGGAGGGTTCCGCTTCGCCGCGACGTTCTCGTTCATCGACGGCAGCCGAGTACCGGCTCAGACGGCGGTCCCGTGTCCACAGCGACCGAGGACTCGGAGGTGAGCCCGAGCCAAGCTGGTCACCAAATCATCAGCGCAATCCCAAGCTCCCAGGGGGCGGAGGGCGCCGTGCAGCGCCCTCCGCAGTCGGCTCGCCGACTATTTCAGCGTCCACTTCTCGACGCGTGCGTTCCCGGTGTTCTCCCACCATTCGCCGCTGTCGAGCACGTATGCCGTGGAGCCGCTCCCGTTGAAGTCGATTCCCCTCGCGTGCAGGAACTGGCCTTCGCCGGAGCCTTTGCCTCCGAAGCCGTAGACGTATTCACCGTTGGGAGTGAACACCTGAACGCGGTTGTTTCTCCATTCGGCGAGCCAGACGTCGCCTTCGGGGCCGACTCTCAGCCGATAGGCGTCTTCGATCTGCCCGGGGGCGGTGCCTTTGACGCCCCACACGCGGATCAATGAGCCTTCCGGCGTGAACTCGGCGACCTTCGCTTCGGCGCCGTAGGTGACCCACACATTGCCGGTAACGTAGAGGTCTATCGCGACGTCGGACGGGCCTTCTTTTTCTTCAGGCTTGGAGAAACTTCTAAGGTACTGGCCTTCTTTCGAGAGCTCCTCGATTCGGTGGTTGCCACGGTCGGCGACGTACACACTTTGGTTGTAGAAGTCGTCCGCGATGCCGTCCGGGCAGTTGAATTGGCCGTTGCCAGACCCCTTGGACCCGTACGCTTGTTCGAACGCGCCACTGCTGAGGCTGAACCTGTCGATGCGTTCGTTGCCGCAGTCGGAGGCCCACACGTGGTCCTCGCCGAAATTGCTCGCGACACCCGAGACGCCTTGGAACTGGCCCGCACCGCTCCCGTACGAGCCGACGCTCCTGACAAAACCGCCGGTCGAGTTGTACTCCTCGAGACGACTGTCCTGCCAGTCGGCGACCCAGATGTTTCCTGAGGAGTCCGTAGCCAGATCGGTCGGTTCACGCAGCTGGCCTGCGCCCGTGCCAAATGAGCCGAACGAGCCGGAGTAGCTCGGCGGTTGCGCAAACGTGCGATCAGCTCCGTATGTCGTCCCAGCCCAGCTCGAGGCGACGACGCGGAAGTGATAGGTGCCAGGTGCGAGACCAGTGATGGCGCGGCTGACAAAGACGTTGCCGCGGGCCGATCCGGCGCTCCCACCGCTCGAGGTTCCGTAGGATGTCGTGGGTCCGTATTCGAAGTAGTACGTGGTCGCGGCGCCATTCGGGTTAACGGTGCCATGCAAAGTAGCGCCCGTTTCGCTCACGGCCGACGCAGGTTCTGTCGTGGCCGCCGGCGCCATGAACGGCCCGTTGGGCGTGCCCCAGCCCGTGGGTCCATCGTAGCCGACCAGGCCGCTACAGAAGTATTCGTCTTCAATGGGCGGAGTGCATTTGCCGTTGCTCCCATGCGTGACGTCGAAAAGCGCGCCTTCGCTGCCTGCCAGATAGAACGCTTCGGCGCCCAGCGACCTAGCGGCTCGACTGGAGAGCGCCTCCACGCCAGCGAGGAAGGGCGCACCGGCGCTCGTGCCCCCGGAGTTGTACCAGCCTGCCAATTCGAACGTGTCGTATACCGACAGCGGCGATTCCGTGCTTGCGTCGGCGGACGCGTCGCCGACCATCCTGTGCGCGCAAGCTTTGTCGCTCTGCCATCTCGGCTTTTGCTCGTACACGCTGCAGCCGCTGCCCGTGCCGTCCCCCTTTGCGCCGCCTACCCCGAAGCCCCAAACTTCCTCGCTCCAACCACGCGAGCCGAGTGCTTTCACGAGCTTCGTTCCTCCGACCGAGATCACGTATGGTGACGAGGCGGGCCATTTCGGCTGGCCGACATAACCACTGTCGCCGCTGGCAACGGTGATCGGGATGCCTGGGTGGTTGAAGTGGCTGTCGTTGACCGGATCTTCAGCCGATTCTTCGCCGTCCCAGCTGTTGCTGATCTCCGTTGCCCCCATCGTGGCAGCGCGGTCCTCGGCTGCAAGGAGGTCGTTCGTGGAGGCATTATTCGCCTCCACGAGCAGGATATGACACTGCGAGCAGGCGGCCGAGACCGTGTCGACGTCGAGCGATATCTCGATGCCCCAACTAGGTTCGCCCACTGGATAGTTGGTGGTTTCTCCGTTCTGGTTGACCTTCTTGAAGCAGCCGTTAGCTTCCGTGCACGCCGGGAGTCCGTAAGTACTGCGGTAGACGGCTAGATCGCTTTCCGCGTGTGGGTCGTTGTATGCGTCGACGATCGCGACCGTCTGCCCTGCTCCGCCCGTTTCGGGAAGGTTGTACGCCGAGCGCAGATCCGCGGGAGCGAGGCCCCCCAATTTACCCGTGCCTTCGAGTTCGTGGCTCACCGCGTCGGCCGACCCGGCCGCAACGGTGGGCACCCGTAGGGACTCGCATTCCACATGGTGGGGCGTAGCCTTGGCGCAGACCGCGGATGGATGCGCCGTTCTCGACAGTGCGAAGCGCCCTTGCGCGCGAGCGGCTGGGGGACTCAGGCATCCCAGCAGGGAGACGGCGAGCGCCACCAGGTATGCGACACGAAAGGGCGTTTGCCGCCTCGAATGCGACCGACAATCTTGCCGAGCAACCATTACTTCCTCCTTGCTTGAAACGCGGGCGGGGTGCGGTCACACACGTTGGCACTGTCTGTGAAAGGGTGCATCACCTGAGTGACAGCAGCGAATGTACAGCGGCGGACCGTAAGCGTTCAAGCTTTCACATACGTTCGTCGCGCGTGTTGCTGTTTGAAGGGTGGTGTCGAGAGGTGGGTCTGTCAGTGAGTCGTCCGTTGGTCGCGTGCAGTCGGATGGTCGTATCCGTCTGAAGAGCAGCAAGAACCTGCATGCCCAGTGGGGAGAGTGACCAGGCGTTCGCCGTTCCTGGCCGGCCTGGGCGCTTGGTGAGAACCCCCACCCGATGCAAGCGTGCTAGCAGCGTTGAGATGTGCGTGTCGCGGAGGATCCCGACGGCGTCGGCGAGTTGCCGGTTGCTCGCCCCCGGGTGCTCGGCGAGGTGGCGGAGGCACTCGCGCGCCCGGTGCGCTCGCGCGTCACGCAGCAGGCTCGGTATCGGCACGGATTGACCATCCTCGCCGTCGGCGTCAGGCGAGCGTCGGGGGCACTCGCTGTGGACGGCCGCGCGTGCGAGCCGGTCTCCCAGCTCGATCTCCCGCGCGGCCGCCTCGGCGCCGAGAAAGGGTGTCGTGATGAGACCCATCAGCGGTCCGAGCAACGTCATCAGAGGCTCGTCTCTGCCTGTGAGCAGGTGGGTGCGGAGCACTCCCAGAACAGACTCCATCACGCCTGTCGCGACCAACGGGTGCAGTTGCGCAGGCTCGGCTGGCGTCCAATGCGCCGCGATCGCTCTCGTGAGCGCCGCCAGATGGCGCTCGCGACGCTCGAGCGCCCATGCGCCTGCGGCGAGCGTCTCGACGAGCCACACGCGGGCAACGCGCGGCTCGGAGTCAAAGAACGCGAGGAGCGATGTGAGCGCGGCGCGCACTCCCTCGCGCCAGCAGTCCTCCCGCTCGAACGCCTCTGCAATAAGCACGGACGCGTGTCGATAGCCATCGTCGATCACCGCCAGGAAGCACGCCCTCAGGTCGGCGAACGCTTCGTAGAAGGTGCTCCGGCCGACCCTCGCCCGGGCACAGACGGCGGTCAGCGTCGTATGGGAGAAGCCGCGCTCGTACACGACGAGCACCATCGCGTCGAGCACCCGTGCACGCTGGTCCTCACCAGCGGCATGCCAACAAGCACGCGTCATGCGAGCGCTTCTAGAGAGCCCCGCCCGACGCCGCGGGGCGCGAAGGCGACCGGGGCCGTCACGGCGCTGTTGGAGGTGTCGCCTTCGGCGGCCACCGTCGGGCCATCGGCGACGAGGCCGACACCCTGCAAACCAGCGAGCGAAAAGCGTGGCATCTCAAGGGCGTCTGCTGATCTGCGCGCCGGGCCTTCGGCACGACGCCGGGGCCTATTTCTTGGCGTGGTGTGGCTTGGCGCGCTTGCGTGCGTGCTTGGGCTTATTGGGCTTCGGACATCCGGTGATCGCGATCGCGGTGGCTTGGCGGATGACCATGCCGTTTTGGGCCGCGATTTCCGTGGGCATAGCGAGGCTCGCGGGAACCTTATGCTTTACGGCGACCTTGACGCGCTTGTTGCGGCCGTGGACGCGGCGCGTGACGGTCTTCTTGGTCGTGATGGTGCGGGTGAGGGTGCAGAGGTTCGCGTTGGCGGTCAGCGCCGAGTAGGGGCCTTGCGGGAGCGTCAGTTCGAAGCTCGTGACGGGCTGGTCGGGGACCTGGTGGAAGGTCGAGCTCGTGATGCCCTTCTTTGAGATGAACGTTTCACCGTGCAGGTCGATCGTGATGCCGTAGCCCTGCAGGACGATCACCAGTTCGGGGAACTTCGCGTTGCCGAAGGAGACGAAGTAGGCGGGGCCGGTCAGCGGGACCGGGAGGATCGGCGTGATGGCCTTCGCTTGTCCCACGATCGATGCGGCGGGACAGGCGGCGGGGTTGGCTTCGAACACGCTCGCCAGGCAGGCCTTCTGCAGCGTCGTGAGCCGCGACGGGAGCTGAACCGGCAGTTCGACTTTGACGGCGTGGATGTTCGCCTCGCTGCCCTGCGGCGCAACGGGGTAGGCGATGTCGACCTTCAGCCCGGCACCGGCGGCTTTGGAGGTCTTGCCGGTGACGGATGCCTTGAAGCTGGGCCTGAAGGCGAGGCTCGCGCAGTCCGCTGCCTGGAATGGGCTCGTGACGTTCACGGGCTGCTGGTCGGCGGGGTTGGTGAAATCGGCGCCGGCGCCGTCGATCGTGTTCTGGATGTGCATGTGTTCGCAGCTGGTGGGGTTGATGATGAACTTGGAGCGGTCGATGTAGGCGCGGATGTCGCGGACGTGCACGACGATCCCCCGGATGATGTGCGGGATCGGGTCAGAGCCGCTGGCGTCGACTTCGACCTGTGCGGTGATCGGGTTGATGCGAAGAGCGAAGCGGATCACGACGGTGCCGAGGTCGAACGGGCCGACGGTGGCGGAGGTGATCGACACCAGCGAGAGCGGGGCGCCGTGGTAGGGGCCGGCGAGGTAGAGTCGACCGGGGTTCTGGGCGAGGACCGGGCCGACGCCCGCGCCGACGATCGTGTGCCCGATCTGGCTGGCCGCAGGGCAGGACGGTTCACTGGTCTCTTGCGCACCGGTGCGGACCGGGGACTTGGCGGCTTCGATCGCGGCGTCGGGGCAGAACGGGATGCCCGACAGGTTCCCCGTCAAGCCCGGGGGCATGATCGTCGAGAAGCGGGTGAGCTCCTGTTCGCCGTCTTCGCGCACGATCCGCAGGTAGAACGGGCTGTAGGAGCCGGCCGCATTGTTCTGGGTGCCCGTTATCGCCTGGGGGTGAAACGGTGGCGTTCCCCCCGACGGACAGGGCCCTTCGTGGACGCCCTGGGTGATCTGGAAGGGCTGGCTGTTCACGAGGCGCGGTTCGAGTGGCGCCGACCACGGGGTCAGCGCGGCCTGCACGCCATAGGCGCCGCAGGTCGGAGGGCTGGCAAGGGGCGCGGTCGCGCCCGGGCGGAACTTCAACGTGAACTTGCTGAACGGCTGCTGGGGGTTGTCGAGGAATGTCGTTACGAGTTGGCCGGTGACGGGGTTCGGTTCGACCTTGCCCGCGACTTTGATCAGGATCCCGCGTTCTTCGTCCTTGGCGACCACGTACAGGGCGAGCAGCGAGCCGCCCGGATGCCCCGGTTCGGCAAACGCCGGCTCGTTGTCATACGGCGTGGCGATGTACACCGCTCCGGCGATCTTTTCCGCGAGCAGCGGCGTTTCGATCTCGATCGAGCCGATCTTCGATTCCTGCGGGCAGCCCGCTCCCGGCGGTGAGGAGGACGTCTCCGATTCATACTGCGCGAGGGTGCACGCCCCGAGCCCCGCGGCCAGCGACGGGTTCGCCGTCAGCCCTTCCGGGAGAACGACGCGCGCGTCCTTGAGGTTCGCCGTCGCGCTCGTGAACTGGTTTTCCCACGTCTGCGGGACCACGAGCGAGACTTCAAGTCCAGTCGGGGATTCCGCCGAGCGCGTACTCGGCTGTGCTTCAAGCGAAGGTTCGAAGGCGACGCGTTCGCACCCCGTGATCGGGCCGGCTTGCGCGCTCGCGGCCTGAACATTGCCCGGTTCCTCCCAGGAGTAGGCGGTCATCGTCGCTTCGAACGCGCCGCAGCTGGTGGGGTTCGCGAGAAACGGCTTCGCGGCGATCCCCGCTTCCCGTGGTTCGCCGAATTCGTTGCGGCAGACCGCCGGGTGTTCGCCGAGGCCGCCGCAAATCGCGCCGCGCTGCGCGTCGTGCTGATGCGCCGCCGGGATTCCCCACACCGTGAAGACGACGTTGTGCGCTTCGCCGACCTTGACGATTTCCGGCGTGGTGACCGTCAATCCGGTGTCGTCGGGGCGCACCTTCACCTGCAAGATCTGCGTGAACACATCCGCGACCCGGAACCCCAGCTCCGCCGTGACACCGAAGCTCGTCGTTTCCATCATGTAGACGGGCTCGGTCAACTGTTCGGGCACGGAGTGCGCTGGCACGAACACTTCCAGGCTGACCTGACCAACCTGGCTCGCGAGCGGGCACGCCGGCAGCCTTCCGAACTGCGTCCCCGGCTGCGTGGCTAGCAGCTGCGCCTGCGTGCACGTCGGTACCGCCGTGCTACTCGCGTCAAATCCCGCCGGCAGATTCACGACGATGTTGCGCGGGTCGTTGAACGTCGCGCCGCTTGTTTCGTGCGCGAAGTCGAACGAGGTCACCCAGTCGGAGTGCGCCGCCGCCTGGCCCGCGGCGGGAGCGAAGTGAAACGACCCCGGCACAATTTCAAAAGGATGTTCACTCGGTCTCCCAAACGCCGAGCCGACACCCAGCAGGAACACGGCAACGGCCAGAGCGAGCGCAGACGGCAACGTGCGAGACACGCGCACCATCATGCAGCCCTCCGCTTGCGATACGTCCCCGTACCGTGTCGCGGGCGGTTGCTCTTCTTGCCCCTGCGCTTCGGCTTCGCCTTGCACTTGCGTTTCGCCCTTGCGCGTGTCTTGCACTTCTTAGACTTGGGCGCGGGCTTGGTGTTCCCAGGCGGGGCCACCGCGGGAGCCAGCGGAGCCACCAAGTTGCCTGCGCCGGCGAAGGTGAAGCTCGAGGGCGTCGCGTCATTCGGCGCCGGCGGCGGCGTCGAGCACGCATCCCCTTCGCATTCCACCGCACGCGGCGGCGGGCCGGCGAAACCGCCATCGACCCGAACATCGTAGATGTCGCCCGAGGTGTCGTTGTCCTGGGGCGAGAGCTTCGAACGCGTGTAGATGAACACGTCCCGCCCTTCGTGCGCGCTACCCAACAGCAGGTTCAGATAGCCGCCATGCCCATCCGTAATCAGCGCCAGACAACCCTGCAACCGTGCACAGCCATCGACACCGTCGCGTCGCCACTCATAGACGTCCGTCGAGGGAGAAGCGCGTCCGCCGACGTTGATGAATTCTTCACCCGCGCCGCCGGCGGGTTCGTTCGGACCTTCACCTGGGATTTCCAGATCGGCGTCCTGGGGCACGAGCGCGGCGATCGTCGTGAAGAACGCGAAGTCGCCGTCGCCCGACACGGCGCTGTATTCGGGCAAACCGCCGTTGATGTCCGGGAGGCCCTGGACACCGTCGAGGTAAGCCGGTTCCCCAGGCTCCGGGTCAGAGGACGATGCGCACGAGATGCACTGAACGAGCTGCTCGACCCGGTCGAAGCGATACACCTGGCCGGCGACCTGCGGCGGTACGAAGTTTTCGAGTTTCGGCTGTCCCTTGAACAGTCCGCCGCCTGGGAGTCCAGCCACCTGCCCTTCCTCGCAGACCGGTTGCGTCGGCGAGCACGCGAAGTACGTGTAGCGAGGGTGCGCAAAGGCGCTGGCGACGTCGGGTTCTGTCTTGAGCGGGATGCCGAGCAACGCGAGTTCGTGGGCGCTCGCCATTTCTGCGGCCGGAGGCGGTTCGGTTGTACGGGCTTCGGTGTCGTAGCCGACGGCCTGGCCGGCGCTGTCCTTGAGCAGCAGGCGTGTGCCCTGGGCGTTGGCTGCACGGAACTTGTACGCGCCGATGTCAAGCGTTTCGCTGCCGTCGAGGCGCATATAGAGATGAGCGGGTTCCGAGCAGTTTTTGCCCGCGACGGCTTCGAAGAAGACGCGCGAGCCGTCGGCCGAGATGCTATGGGCCGAGCTCAGCCGGTGATTCTGGGCGCCTTCTTCGCCGAGCACCATCCGCGCGCCGCAGGAGCCGATCGTCTGCCCTTCGCTGTCGACGTTCAGCTGGCGCAGCTCGCCACCAGAGTATTCGTACAAGTCGAACCCGCTTTTCGTGGGGGTCACTTCGTCGAGCAGCGTGCGGTCGGAGCTGGCCAGAACGAGCTTGGAGAAGTCGCCCGTCGCGGCGGCCCAGCCTTCTTCCCTCAGGACCTGGGCACGGGGAACGGACGCGACGGTGGTATACGGGCCGCCGGCCGGCCCTACCTCGTATTCGATCTCGGGCGATTGGCCGAGATCGGAGGTGTCGTACTGCGATTCAAATGCGACCTGGGAGAGGTCGGCGCTGTAGAGCTGCGGGATGATTTTGCCGACGCCCGTCTGCGGCTGCGGAGCGCCGGCGCGCATCAGCCAGCCCGCGTCGCCGCGGGAGAAGAAGTAGGGGCTCTGGCCCGATCCCGGTTCCGAGCCGAAGCTCACCGCCTGGCCTTCAAGGGCGGCGTGTTCGCCATCTTCGCCCACTACGACGGCGGCCGGGATCTGGAAGCGATAATGGAACAGTTCCTGGGCGCCTTCCTTGTCAAGCGGCGTGAGCTGCTCGTAGGCGCGACAGTCCGGGAGAGCGGCAGAGAGACCGGTGCGGAACGGTTCATTCGGGCAGGCGCCCGCTTCTGCGCCCGCCCCCGAGGCCGGCACGGTGAGCGACTGCGCAGCGCCGTCGATGACAGGGTTCCCCGGCGAGTTATTCGTCGCGACGAGACGGTAATGGTAGGTTTCGCCCGGCAGCAGACCCGGGACATCCTCGCCGACCATCTCTTCCTGGTCGCCCGAGCCGAGATCGACTTCGGGCGTGACCGCGGCGGCGGCAAACGGTTCGCCACCGCCTTCTTCGAACTGCTTCTGGGACACGTACTCAAAGTGATAGTGGGTGTCGTACCCCACCCCGCCCGCCTGGGTCGTCGCCACGGTGACCGAAGCCGAACCGGACGGCGCGAGACCCGAGGCGTCGGCTTCGATCTGGGGCTGGCTTCGTTCGCCCAAGGGGTCCTTTTCGCCTCCGAAGTACACCGTATACGGACCACCGTCGAGACCCGTGACCTGCACCAGTCCGTCTTCGGCGGCAAGGCCCGGCAAGGCCTCGAGCGCTCCCTGGACGGTTTCGGGTTTGGCGTCGAATGCGAGTGGAGCGGTCGTCTCACCTCTGAACGTCAAAGTGAAGGTCCCTCCGGTGGCATCTGCGAGCGTGACCATCTGTTCGGCGGAGGTGAGCTGACTGTTCGGGTTCACCGCCGCGAGGAGGCGCAGCGATTCGCCGTGGATCGCGTGCACCGCGAACGTATCGGCGGAGGGCGGGCCGGACGTTTCGAAACGCGCCGCGGCGCTTGTCGCGCCACCACAGCCCGAGGCGCATTCGTTTTCCGCCACCAGCCGGACGAAATATTCGGTTGACGGGCTGAGGCCAGTCAACACCGCGTCCAATTTGAAGTCCGTTCCGTATGGCCGCGCTTCGGCCTGCGCCTGGGAAATGGTGCCGGCCGCGCCCGCGATCGGACTCCAAGGTCCTGAGGAGGACCGCGCCGATTCAAGCCGCCAATGGGTCTGGGAGCCATGAGGTAGAACGTCTGCTCCGAGATGCGCGGCATCGCCCGTCACGTTGCGAACGATAGGCGGCTGCGCACCCGGCTTGGCTGTGCCGGTGGTGAAGGAACTTACTTCGTCGGCTCCCGCGGCAAACTTGGTCTGCAGCACTTCGCCCTTTTCATTGGTCATCTTCAGACGCACGAAGTACGTCGTTTCGGGGGCGAGGCCGCTGAGCGTGGCTTCGGGTTTGGCGAAATCCTCGGCGGCCGTGATCGTGCCCGTCGCGCCGGAGGTGAACGGTTTCCATGGGCCGGCGGCCGATTCGGCGTATTGGAAGGTGTATTCGCTGTCGAGGCCGTTCGTCTCCACCTTTCCGACGAATGCGGCTGTCGTTGCCGAGTCGGGGCTCGACGTGAAGAAGATGACCTGTTCTCCTTCCGCCACGCCAGTCCGGGGCACTTCGGGCTTGCCGGCGGGGAGCGTAGTGAAGGGGACGGTGTCGGTTGCTTCACCGTCGGCGTTGTTGGCGATGAAGCGCGCGAAGTACGCCGTCCCCGGCTTGAGATGGCGCAACGCGATCGGGGCGATCGCAGTTTCCCCCGGATCCCGGATCCCGAGGGGGACGATGTTCGATCCCGAGGTCGCCGTCGTTTCCCCGCTGTCGACGACCGTCCACGGGCCGCTTTCGCTTTCGGCGTACTCGGCTTTCCATTGCGTCGCGAGCTCGCCGTTTTCGAGTTCGACCCGGGTGATCGCGCGGGTCGAGTGGACTATCTGCGTTACCGGCGGTTTTTGCCAGTGCGGCCCTTCCGCTGCCAGCGCGGGAGCCGTGAGCACGAGCGACGCCGGCACTACCAGACCTGCGAGCGCCGCGACCCGCGCCGCACGCGTTCCACGCACGGCCGCTGAACGCTCGCAGATGCGGAGCTGGGCAGAGAACCTCCCTGCGAGCATCGCAGCGAACGAAGCATGGGGTGGCTCGGAGATCCTCACAACGGTTGCCTTTCGATCACGCATCGCCTACGGAGTGCGATCGGCCGCAGGCTATTCCGCGGTCACTGCCCAGGTGCCGTCGATCCACGTGGCGCCTTCCGCTCCAGTGAACGCGCTGATCCTGAACCCGACCGTCGCTTCCGAGACCGCGGGGATCTCGACGCCCGGCTTGGTGCCGGCAAGGACGTTGTGTTCGTCTTCTGCGAAGACGCAGAGTCGCCCTTCCGAAGCGCCTGGGTGTTGGTGGTTGCCTGTGCAGAGCTTGACCATCTGCCCGTCGATTTCTGCTTCGGGAAGGTTTTCTTTCGCTTCGCCTTCGCCTTCTTCCACGCCGATATAGAGCGCGCCGGGGGCCGCGTCTTTGCTTTCAAGCGCTGGAGCGACGGGCGGCGCAAAGCTGACAGCGGCGAGCGCTCTGCCGAAACCCGGGTTCGGCGCCGCCGCCGTGCCGAACGTCGAGGCCGCCCACACACCGGTCAGCGTCTTGCCCGCCGGCAGCGTCTGACCACCGAAGGTGCCTTCCTTTCCCTTTTCGCCGTTGCAGGCGAAGGTCGTGCCGCTGGCGGCGACAAACTTGGAGCCGCCTTCTTTGCAGTTGGGGCCCTTCGGCTCGACGCTACTGGCGACGCTCGCGCCCGGGCTGCCCGGTTTGCCTTCGGACCCCCCAGGGCCACCCGGACCCTGGGGTCCCTGCGGACCGGCGGGACCCCCGGGACCCGCAACGCCGTTCGCGCCGTTTGCTCCCCTCGGGCCGGTGGCGCCTTTCAGCGACTTGAGCACCTTCGGGCTGATCTGCTTGGTCGAGGTGATGAGGTAGTGGCCGGCGGCATACGCGCCGCCGGCCATCGCGAACACGAGGGCGAGGGTCGCGATCACCGTCGATGGCGTGATACGGCTACGGATTGCCTTGAGCATCGGTTATCTCTCCTCCTGGGAGTAGAGCGTGCCGGCGCTCGGCGCTACGCACGCGGGTCTGGGGGAACAACAAGAGCGATGGGAGGCGGTCTGCCGTCGCGGTGTGTCTAACCGCGACGTGTCGCGTGCGGTGTCTCGAGCAGCTTGGAGATCGATCGCGGTCGACGGCGATCCAAGGCGCAGGCGTGAGCGTGTGACACGGTCGCTCGTCGTGGCTCGCGTGCGCGAGCGCGAGAGACAATCAACCGAGCCGCCCGAGACCTCAGCGGCCAATCGAGACGGGCCCACTGCCACGGCGGCGGCGGCGCGCGTAAACGCCAGCGGCGAGCGGCCGCGCAGGTCGCGTCGCGTCGTGCCCTCGGGCAGATCCCGATGTCCCTCTCTCGCCACGACACGGAGGATCGTCTCTGAAAAGTGCGCTGTCTAGTCACGTGATAGAGGGTTCTATGCCTTGAGCAAATGGCGGGCGGTTTCGGCGCGCGCCGGTGGCCTCCCGGGCGTCACCCTCGCTACAGAGGGCGCCACCGAGACAAGGGGCGGGCGCCGCGGCTTGGGAACAACAGCCGCGGCGCCCAACTGGGAGGCTGAGATCCGGTGCGCCAGGACCAAAGGCGTGCCGGCGTCTCCTCGAGCGCCGTTTGAGAGGGGTCTGACGGCGGCGCACAAGCTGGGGGGGGGATCACGGGCATGGTCGTGCGTGGGAGGGTGAGTTGTCCAGTCAGGCGGTAGAAGGTTCTACTGGTTGTGCGGGCGTCAGGCTGGAGCCCGCGCAGAGGCGGCGGCTATCAGGCGACCTGCCGCCGCGAGGCGGCGGCTATCGCGCGACCTGCCGCCGCAGAGGCGGCGGCTATCACGCGAACCATGTTCGCGTGATGTCGGGAATGTTCGATCGACGTCTCAGACGTGCTCGAGAGCCTCTAGGCCGCCGGCCTCGTCAACGTCGCAGGCGACTTGGTCACCCCCTCGCGCGCGGCGCTGCACATGGACGAGCTGCTCGGCAGCCCGCTCGAGGGAATCGCGCTGAGCGCTCTGCGGGCTCAGCGCGAGTGGGGGCTCATCCAACGCCGGCTCGCCGTCCCTGGCCTTCGCCTGAGCGAGCTGTTCGCCCGGGTCAAACGCCGAGTAGCCGTCGCCAGTCCCGTTAACCGGCTTGTCGTTGGAGCCCCGTGCCCTGAGGTTGCTAGGGCTGCGCGACCGAGTACGAGCCCGCCGCGAAGAGCGAAGGCGACCTCGCCCCAATGGGGCGGCCTATTGCAACGGGGCGTAGGAGCGAACACCGTCTTGCGTCCATTCGAGTCTGCTCCCGTGCAGCGAGAGCGATCGACGATCGAGTCCCGGGCCGGAGGCAAGAACACGTTCTCCTGCGTGGTCGATGACGCGCAGCTCATACGAGCGTCGTTCGGTCCGTCCGCTCCTAGACGCTTCCAGCCAGCTAATGAAGTTTTCCGCAATCCACGCCACCGATCCGTCCGGCCTCACGACGACACGCTCAGCGGGTCCATCGCCGACATAGAGGTCGCCTGTCGCGGGCCCTGGTTCGCCCGGAGCGCCAGGTGCGTCAACGTTCCCACGATGTGGCCCAGTAGCAACCGCGTGGAGCACTCGGCCCGTCCTGAGGTCGCGGACGGCGATGCCCCACCTCTCGCAGTAGCACGCGCGGTACTTGGTGTCTTCTCCGGAGTCGGTGGCATACGCCACCATCGACCCGGCGAGTGAGGTCGTCCTTCGCCAGTTCGCGAGTAGGCACCCATACAGGCACGGACCGGCATTGTCTTCGTAGGCGACGATTTCACGGAGCAGTACGGGACGATGCCCTCGAGCACACGCCCGGACATCGGACCCTCGCTCGTAGCGCTCCGGTCCACGGTGGGAAAACGAGTACACGGCTGCCCGCGCGTCAGAGACCACGACACGGGCACCCCGCGGTGGGCATCGCACGGCGCTCCGAGGTGATGCCGAGGTCTGCACGGCTGCCACTCCGCTGCTCAGAAGAACGAGAACGAGTAGTGGGCCGACGCGCTGCATGCACCAGAAGCCTCGAACGTGCGCAGGAGTTGCTGAAGCAACGCCGCGAAACGTTCCGCGAAAGGTCCACTCGGGCACGCAGTGCAACGCGAGCAGGCATGTGGATGGCTGCCGTTCGCACGTGGGCATGGGAGATGGCGTAGATGTCTCGATCGTGTCCGAGACGTCGACCGGGCTGTCTTTGGAGCCTGCGACCTCGCGCTCTAGCTCGGCCCGCAAGGAGGGCCGTGGCCCGCTTCCGAGCAGAGCGAGCACGAGGATGCGCCGCAGGCGCACCTGACGCCTGGCGTGGGAGGTCGAAGCGACGCGAAGCCGGAGGCGGACGCTACGAGGGCTCGTGTGTCATGGCGCGGCTGTAGAGCAGCCTGAGAAGTCGTGCCTCGAGTGTCGCGTGGAAGGGACGCGGCGTTCCGATGGTGTGAAGCGTGATCAGCGCCCGCCCTGCTCTGAACGCGAGGAGATCCTGGTATCGACGCCTTGGCGGTCGGTAGGACGACGGTATCGCGCTCCAGCTCACCCCATGAATGCCCAACCCCGGCCTCGGGAGGGAGGAGACCTCGAGATGAGTTTCGCTGCCAGGCACGCTCGTGTCACCGTCACGCTTGAAACACGTTCGCGCGCGCGCACTCGCGAGCACCGAGAGCTCATGCTCCGCGGCGGCTTCGCTCGCGAATACGAAAACTACCGACCACGTCCCCTCAAGCGCGGGCGCAGCCGTTCCGACGCCGCGCAAGATGTTGAAGTTCGGCGAGCGAATGCCGACGACATCGTGCGAAGGCACGATCGTGACGCCTCTGTCACAGCGTTCGATCCGCGCGTCGAACGGGCCGGCGCTGACCGGGCGTTCGCGTTCGAGACGGACCGCGACTCCTCGGTCCCAGACACGACCAATGACAGAGCCTGGTACGTCGCCGGTACCCAGGTTGACGACCCGGGCGTACCCGGCGCTGGTGCCCGCGGCGCCGCTACCGGCCGAGGGGCTGCTGCCTGCACAGCCTGCGACGACGCTGATCGTGGCAACGAGCGCGACGGAGACGCCGGTGGATCGAAGCGATTGGATGCGCCTGAAGCGAGCGGTTGCCCGATGGGATGCGCGTTGCCGTCGCACGAACCGGTCCTCGACCCGATCGGCGGGCTTGACAGAAGTGGCGACCGGGTGAGCGGACGGATATTCGATCCGAGCCCGACGGCCAGCTCACCGTGCGCCACGCAAGCGCGTGCGGGTGCGAGCGGAATCTTGAGCGCCTGCCGGGAGACGCGCGGTTGCTGCTCAGCGTCTTTGGCGCGAACCAGGTTCGCGCGATGTAGGGGTCGGTGGGTCAAGGATGTCGGGAATGCCCGGCGAACGGGACTGGGGCGCTCGCTCAGCGCCCCGCGCGCGCGAACAGCTCGCTCACGCGCAGACCGAGGGCGCCCGCTACCTTGGCGAGCGTGTCGACGGTGATGTTGGCCTCGCCGCGCTCGATCGCGCCGTAGTTGGAGCGGTCGAGGCCGGCGCGGCGGGCAAAAGCTTCCTGGCTATAACCGCGCTCCTTACGCGCTGAGCGCATCGCCGTGCCCAGCGCCTTGTTGAGGTCCGACTTCTTGGCGGCCATGCGCCTAGAGCGGGCTGCCGAGCAGCTCGTCCATGTGCAGGGCGGCGCGCGAGGGGGTGACGAGCTCGCCTGCGACGTTGACGAGGCCGGCGGCGTAGAGCACCTCGATCGCGTCTGAGACGTCGATCGGCCTGTCCTTGGAGCCCGAGACCTCGCGCTCGAGCTCGGCGCGCGAGAACGGGCTGTGGCCGCTCGCGAGCAGCGCGATCATCACGATCCGCTGCACCTCATCGGTTACGGCTTTGCAGGGGCAGTGTGTACGGTCTGCGTGCATGGGAAGGTCCGTCCTTTCCGTGTCACGGCCCCGGGGCAGTTGGCGCTGTCGCCGGGGCCAGCTTGTCTTGTCGTTGTTGTCTTCAGGCGTCGTGCAGCTCCTGGGCGCGCACAGCCGGGCGCGTGGCCCAGACGTACTGGTCGAGGCGGTGGATCAGGCCGGCGCGCGACAGGCGCGCGAGCGGGTCGGTCGGGTCGGCGCCGAGCTCGCAGGCGAGCTCGGCCAGCGACCACGGGCGGTGGGAATCGTCTGAGGTGAGCGTCTGGAGCAGCTCGCTGTCGAGCTGGTCCATGCGCTCGCCCGGGCTCGGGCTAGGCTCCTCGTGCATTGGAGTTCACGCTCCTTTGCCACGGCCCCGGGGCAGTTCGCCGCTGTCGCCGGGGTCAATAGCGTTGTGGGTGGGTTTCTCCCTGAATACAAAAGGTTGCGGGGGGTGTCAAGGATTTGGGGGGAAGTTGGCGTGATCGCGCTCATGGAGCGCCATCGCGCGAACCATGTTCGCGCGATGGGGCGGGAGCCGGTGGCGTCGTTGTCGGCGGCGGGTGCGAGAGCTTGGCGGTCCACGTGTGAGAGGGCGTGGAGCGCGGGTTAGATGCCGTGGGCGCACACTGGGCCTCGGCGCCTAACAGCGGCACTGAAGAAGCCAGTTCGGGCAGCGTTCAGAGCTGCGAGGCGATCGGCGGCGAAGGCGCCTCGGCGGCGGTCGCACGGCGGCTGGACGAACTCGTCCGCTACGACCCTGCACACCGCGCTACAGACGCCCGAAGAAAATCCCCTACACGGCGAGCCAGAAAAACTTCGGCATCGACGACCTCCGTCGCTGGCGCGAACCGATCTCCCCGCACGAGAAGGAACTCGAAGCGGCGCTCGAAGGCGCCGAAGACTAGGGTACGGCCTCCCCAATCGAGCGCGTCTGGCGGGCACCTGCTCGCCGTCGTGCCAGGGCAGCTAGACCCTCTAGCGCCGCCGGTCCATGCTCGAGCTGTTGCGTATCGCCTGGTAGATGAAGCGCCAGCGCTCGGGCGTGCTCGGGGCGTCCCCGCGGAAGCGGATGCTCGCAAGCATCTCGACGTCGCTCGGAGCGAGGCCGTCCTGCTCGGCGAACACGCGCAGGCTGGTCGGCGGCTCGGTCACCGGGCCATTGATGAGCGGTCGGCCGAGCAACTCGGACATCGTCACACCGAGCGCCTTGCCGACCGCGTACAGCACATCCGCGGAGGGCCGCTTGTGGGAACCCGTGCCGTTTTCTAGCTCGGACAGGTAGCTGCGTGAGATGCGAGCGTCCTTCGCCAGTTGCGCGGCGGTGATGCCCTTCTCCCCGCGCTTCTCCCTGATCCGCCTGCCGATCGCTTTGGCGTCCTGGCGCGGCATCTGCGCTAGCAGCGTCGCCGCTGCGCCGGACGGACCACGGCGAGCACGCGATTTCCGTAGCGCCGGGCCTCAACGTGAGTCTCGCCCAGCTCGTGCGCGAGCACCTCGTCGAGGTTGGCCCTCTCGTCGACCAGCTCTCCCTCCCACGCGCGGGCGAGCAGAGAGCCCTCCCCGACGGACTTGTCGCGCAGCGGGAACGGCCAGTCGCCGCTCGAGGAGGCCCACTGGAGGCGGAGCTTGGGCGGACAGCTCAGCTCCCGGCCTCGCTCGCTGGGCTTGTTCGCGAGCCGGAGGTTGAGCAGCATCACCGGTTCGCGCGCGAGCCTGACCGTCGCCAGGGCCGTCGATTCGATGCTCGCCTGGTAGGTGCGCGCGAGCGCCTCGACCTCTTTGAGGCCTTGGCCGGCGGCGGCGAGGTCGCGTGCGAATTGCGCGCGCGGGAAGAGCATCTCGGCCGCGGCAATGTCGCAGAGCTGCTCCTCGCGCGTCTTCGGTCCCTTGCAGCGGTGCTGGCGGGCGCGCAGGAAGCCCGGTAGGAATGTGTGCCCGCCCTCGTGCAGGACCGTGAAGCGCCGCCGCTCGTGCCCGTCGCCGGCGCGCACCTGCGCGACGAGCCGGCCACGCTCGGAGAACAGCATCCCGGCCCACTCCTGGGGGCGGTAGCGAACCTCGTCGATTCCGCAGACCGAGGCGAGCAGCTCGACGTCCACCGGCGCCCGCGCGTCGGCGTCGCTCAGCATCTGCTCGCAGATCGCCGCGATCACCTGCTCGTCGCTGAGCGAGCTGTCCTCGGCGAGCACCTGCTCGAACAGGGACAGCTGGGCTGGGTGCGTGTTCGTGGCCACGACGGTCGCGTCGTCATTCTCGCACGCCGCCGCGATAGTATAGGATGTTCGCTACTACGAACTCTTGTTTGCCATTGTCTACTAAGGACGATGGCGTTCCCTCAACTCAAGATCGGAGCTGCCATGAACCGCCGTCCCCCCGGCATCGCCAATCGTCCGCCCGCTCATGCGCTCCTCTTCAGCCTGAAGCTGAGCACAGCCGACGCGCCGACCACCGAAGCCGCTCTCGAACGACTGCGCGAGGTGCAGCGCCAGGAGCTGCGTTCGGAGCTGCCCGCGCTGACGCCGGCGTCCAACAAGGAAGCGCCATCGCCGGAGACCGGCGAGCTCGGCGTCGCCGACGGCTACGACCGTGCCTTCCTCACGATCACGATCGGGCTCGGGCGGCGCGTCTTCGAACTGCTGGGCACCCCGCCCGAACAGTACCCGCAGGACCTCGAGGCGATCCCGTGGGAAAAGCTCGGTGACACCCCCGACACGGCCGAGAACGGCGACGTGCTCGTGCAGGCCTGCTCGGACGACATCTACATCAACGAGCACGTGCTTCGGCGCATCCAGGCCGAGCTGCCGGACATCTTCACCGTCGCGTGGGTGATCGACGGCCACCAGCGCTACAACACGCGCAGCGGGCGCGTCAGCCGCGAAGAAGGCCGGGCGCTGATCGGCTTCCTCGACGGCACCTCGAACCTCGACCCGCGGAACTCGGAGGAAGACGCCAAGCTCGTGTTCGTGGACCCGGGGGCAGTGGCGTCGTACCCGCCGCTGCCGACTCCGGCGCCCGGTCAGCCGAACCCCTACGGCGGCCAGCAGCCGCCCGAGTTCCCGGGCGATCTGCGCCCGCCCCCGGGTCACGAGCCGGAATGGGCCACCAACGGGAGCTACTGCGTGGTGCGCGCGAGCACGCTGGACCTCGCCCGCTGGGACCGGGAAACGCTCGGGATCCAGGAGCGCACGATCGGCCGCTTCAAGTACTCGGGGGCGAGCCTCGACCTCGCCGACGACGTAGCGGAGCTGCACGCCGAACCGGACTTCGCCGCCAACCCCAGCGACGAACGCGTCGCGCTCGACGCGCACGTGCGCAAGGTGAACCCGCGCGGACCCGGGGACGCGCAGCGTCGCATCTTCCGCCGCGGCTACCCGCTGATCGAGCCGCTCACCGGCGAAGCCCGGCGCGGGCTGCTCTTCATCGCCTTCGCCCGCAGCCTCTCAACCCAGTTCGAGTTCATCGAGCGCGCCTGGCGGCGCAACCCCGAATTCCCACACGCGGCTGCGGGCGTAGACCTGCTTGTCGGCTTCGAACACGTCCTCTGCGGGGGCTACTTCTTCGTGCCGGCGCTCGAGCACGCCAACCAGCCATGGAGCTGGGTCTTGCCGGCCGGCGCCGCCGGCGCCTGAGCGATACGGGACGCGATGGCACACATAGACGAACGCGACATCAACATCTTCACGGACGGCTCGATGCTCGTGGAGCCGCGCCGCGGGGGCATCGGCATCCGCTTCATCACAGTCGACGCTGCCGGCGCCGAGCACTGCGAGGACTACCCGCTGGCGGGCTACGACGGCGCCACCAACCAGCAGATGGAGCTGAAGGCCTGCATCGAGGCACTGCGGGCGGTGGTGACGCGCCGCGCGCCGATCCATGCGCGCTCCTACCGGCAGATCTCGATCTTTACCGACTCGATGTACCTGTGCAACGGCTATGACAGCGCCCGCTTTCAGTGGCACCGCAACGGCTGGCAGACCCGCGAGGGCAACCCGGTCGCGAACGCGCCCCTTTGGAAGGAACTGCTCAAGCTTGCGCGGCGCACTGGCCTGCGGGTCGAGTTCAAATGGGTCAAGGGACATCGCGACAGCGCGCACAACAAGGCGGTCGACAAGCTCGCCAAGGAGTCGGCCGGCCAGCGCACCGGCGAGCGGCTCGCAATCGTGAAGGTGCGGCGTAAGCACAGCGGGCGCCAAGTCGAACCCGGCAGCGTCGCGATGCAGGGCCAGCGCCTGAGCATCAGGATCATCACAGATCAGTTCGAGCAGGTGCAGCGCATGAACCGCTACAAGTACGAAGTTCTCTCCCGCGCGAGCCCCTACCGCGGCTGCGTCGACTGGATCTTCTCCGCCGAGAAGATCCACCTGAGCGCCGGGCACGCCTACCAAGTGCGCGTCAACGACGAGACTGCGCGGCCGCGCGTCGTCAAGGTCTTCCGCGAGCTGGTCGAGGTTCCGCAGGCAGCCCGCCGGTCAGCGGGCGCCTGAGCGAGCACGCCGGACACCGTGAGTGACTCGGCGCTCGCGGCATCCGACCCGAGGGCGGTCTCGTGGGAGCGAGGTGCCGGCTCCGGGAGCGCCCCATGAGGATGAAAGGACATCCCCCGTGCCCGCCCTGGATTCGCGCTGAGCGCGTCGCTGCGCCCAGCGCCCTGGTTGATGGGTGACTTCTTGGCGGCCATGCGCCTACAGCGGGCTGCCGAGCAGCTCGTCCATGTGCAGGGCGGCGCGCGAGGGGGTGACCAAGTCGCCGGAGACGTTGACGAGGCCGGCGGCGTAGAGGCTCTCGATCGCGTCGGAGACGTCGATCGGTTTGTCGCTTGAGCCCGAGACCTCGCGCTCGAGCTCTGCGCGTGAGAAGGGGCTGTGGCCGCTCGCGAGCAGCGCGATCATGACGATGCGCTGGACCTCGTCGGTTACGGCCGCGCAGGGGCAGTGTGTACGGTCTGCGTGCATGGGAAGGTCCGTCCTTTCCGTGTCACGGCCCCGGGGCAGTTCACGCTGTCGCCGGGGCCAACTTGTCGTTGTGGTTGGTGTTCAGGCGTCTTGCAGCTCGTGCGCGCGCACCGCCGTGCGCGTGGCCCAGACGAAGCCGCCGGAGCGGTGGATCAGGCCGGCGCGGGAGAGGCGCGCGAGCGGGTCGGCCGGGTCCTGGCCGAGCTCGCTTGAGAGCTCGGCGAGCGACCACGGGCGGTGAGAGTCGTTTGAGGTGAGCGTCTGGAGCAGCTCTGAGTCGAGCTGGTCCATCCGCTCGCCCGCGCTGGGGCTAGGCTCCTCGTGCATTGGAGGTAGTGCTCCTTTGCCACGGCCCCGGGGCAGTTTGCGCTGTCGCCGGGGCCATCAGCGTTGTGGGTGCGTTGCTTCTCCTTGAATACAAAAGGTTGCGGGGAGTGTCAAGGATTTGGGGGGAAGTTGGCGGGGAAGCGCTCATGGCGGCGCTATCGCGCGAACCATGTTCGCGCGATGGGGCGGCGGCGCAGGGCGCTGCGGCGGGATGCGGGGCTGGCGGCGGCACGAGCGCACACGGTGCTCAGTGCCGGTGTTGGGTCGGTCGCGGGATCCCGGGCGCCTCATGCGAGCCGGGCGCGGGGCCGGCGACGAGGGACCAGGGTCGTCCAGCTTCAGTCGCAGCACGGCGGAGTCGATACGGCCCGAATGCGGCGGAGTCTTCTGGCGTTGCTTGGAGCGGTCCTCACTGCGATCGGAGTCGCCAATCTCGCGGGTGAAGTCATGCACGGCAGCGACATTTGGCGACGGCACAGCCTTGGCATCGGGTTCTCGGTCCTGGGCGTGATCTGTGCCTGGAACGGTCTGTCCGCGCAAGCCGGCGATGGGCGTGGCCCGAGGACGATCTGGCATGGTGTGCTCTTGTTCGCCGTTCTGACGACGATTGCCGGCGTCCTATGGGTCCTCTCCCCCGCGTTGGCCGTTCTCTTCGCGACGATAGCGCTCCCATTTGGCCTGGTCAGTAGGGTCGCTCGGTGGTTCGGACCCGATTGAGCACCCGCCAGGCCAAGGGATCACGAAGCGCCCTTAGGCGCCGGGTTCGGCCCATTGCTCGCCGCCGTCGAGGCTTGGCGCGGTCGTCCGGATAGAACGCGCGTCGAAACGCGAACCCGGCGTGGGCGCTGCACCACGAGCGCGTTACGGGCGTTCCAGGCGGCGTCGGAGCGGTCGCCCGCGACGCTCATAGGCAGGTGTTGGGTCCGTGGCGGAGTGCTGGATAGCGGTAGAGCCGACGAGTTGCGCTGCCGATGTTGGCGCGGCATGTCAGGCCACGCGGCCAATCCGAGGTGACCCCAGGCGCCTCTGAGCGGGCCGGCATCAGGGAGCGCGCGCAGCGCGCCTTGCTTCAAGTGGATCCTTGCTCGGGGTCGATCCCTGCCGAGCCAACCGAGAGACGCTCACGACCAGGACCCACCAGCAGCTCCACCCCCTTAGAGCCCGACAGCTGTGGAGGCGAATCGACGATCGAGGTTGCGCCAATCACATTCGCGCCGCACCAAGGCGATGCGAGGGATGCGCGCGGTGCTAGCGATTCGCGGCGCAAGGCTCGCAAGGTAGCGCCTTCCACAACCTCAAGAATGCGATCGACGTAGCGGTCGGCATTGAAGCGCGCCAGAGCATCCTCACGCGCACGCGCGCCCCCTTGCGAGAGCTTCGGCCAGGGTCTCCGGCGCAAGCGTCCAGTTCACGGCCTCGCGCAGAGCGATTGGATCACCAGGCGGCACGATCAGTCCAGTCCGCCGATGGTCGACGTAGTCACGGACACCGGGTGCGTCTGTGACTACGACAGGCTTGCCGAGCGCGATGGCGTTGAGATAGCTGGCCTGTCCCGCTGATCGGCGCGCTGAGCAGGTGGTCTTGCCCTGGTTCAGAGCTACGAGCACGCCGGGCACGATCGAAACCTGGCTGGGCCTGGGCCCGGCTCCCTGCTCGATGGAGCTGAGCGTACTGCGCAGGCGCTATGCCGGAACCACGCTGGACCCCGGCGCGCCGTCGCTCGGTCTGCGGCTATTCGGCAAACACGTTGTCCGGACGGTTGCCGCTGATGAGCCCGTTCCACGCGGACCCAAAGATCAACGTCCCGGCACCGAATTCGTTTTTGCCGATGAAGACGCCGCCACCGCTCGTCCCAGCTTCGTTCATCTCGATCGAAGACGAGCCGACGAGTTCAAGAACGCTTCCGATGGCGCGAAGATAGACGCCGCCTCCCGCTCCACTAGCTTTGTTGCCCGCAACGAGCGAAGAGCCGCCCAAGGTGACCTTTGTGGGTTCTTCTTCGCTGAAGGCAATGCCCGCGAAGATGCCGGCGCCCCGGCTGGCGGTCACGTTGTTCTTCACCGATGCTTCGTCGTTCAGCGTCACGAAGGTGTGTCCGGATGCATAGATGCCCCCGCCTTCCTCTGATGCGGCGTTGGCTTTTACCGACGCGGAGCCTTCGAGAACGACTTCCGTGTTGTCGGACGCCCAGATACCGCCGCCTTCTCCGGTGGTCGAGTTCTTGGACACCGCGGAGGTCCCTGCCAACTGTACTGTCGCTTGAAAGGCGGCGATGCCGCCGCCGTGTTCTGCGCCCGTGTTTCCGGTAACCGTGGAGTTCGATAGGTAGATGGTGGCCCTGTCATCTTCGATACCGCCACCTTTGTTTCCTATGACTTTCGAGCTGGTGAGAACGATGTTGCCGGCGTGGCCTTTGATCCCGATGCCGGCGTTCTTGCTGATGGTCGAGCTGGTGATTTCTATGTTGCCGAGCACGGAAATCCCGGCTCCACTGCTACCGGTGATCACCGATTTGGTGATCGACGCTGAACCGGCCAACGCGATTCCAGCTTTGATGAGGTGGGAACTCACCATCTGGAGGGTTGTTTTTTCGGAACCGGAGATGTCGCCGGTCAGGGTGCAACGTTCGACGTAGAGCGTCCCACCTTTGGGAGCAGACACACCATTCGTGAGTTTCAGTTGCGTAAAGCCCACGGCGACGCCTTCGGTGACAGTGACCCTGCCGAGGAGCGTGGGCTTGCTCGTAAGACCGGCTGCGCGTTCGAGAGTCAGGTTCCGGTCCACTGTGGTTTCGCCCGCACAGGTTCCCGTAATCATCAGCGTGTCGCCTGCTTTCGAGGCGTTCACCGCGACTTGAAGGCTCGTGTAGCTCTGGCTCGTAGCGCTGTTGACGACGGTGCAGGTCGCCGCCAGGGACGCCGAGGGCATGACGGCGCCGAGCGTCAGCGCAGCCGCCGTGAGAACGAAGAGCAGGAAGCCGTGTAGGCCTCGGGGTCCTGCCTGGCGCGCTGCAATCTTGATCATCCCGCCTCCTCACCTCGTGTCTCAGTTTCCAGCCATGCCGACGGGTGGGTTATGAAAGTTTGCGAACTGCAAGCGCAGTTTTCTACCTCAAGCTAGCCTGCCACAAGTTTCAACCCGGCGCAAGATGATCTTCTCGCTCGCCCCGTTCTCTCGAATGTCAAGTCGGCCACGCTCTGCTTCGCGCTTGTCGGCGCAGCCGCCGAGTCACATGTGGCGCTCGCTCGCGGTTTGTCGGCTCCCACTCCGCCGCCGATGGAGAAGCGCGCGAAGCGCGCCCTTCGAGTGGATGCTTGCCGGGGCTGATCTCTTCGCGGCCTACCGAGCGACGTTGGCCTCGAGCCTCACCAGCAGCTCCACCCCCTCAGAGCCGAGCGGCGCACGAGGTGGATCGGCGATCGAGGGGGCGTCAGCGGCGTTCGCGTCCGCATGAAGTTCGCGCATTGCGGATCCGTAGACGGGCTTCCGGCCGCGAGTCGGCGCTGCTGGCGAGGGCAGGAGATACAGGCGAATCGGAGCTGGGCGGGGCGTTAGGGGGGCGCGGAGCGCGGTTGGTTCACGTCGACGATTGCTGGGCCTTGGCGGCTACGGCGGCACTGAGGGGGGAAGTCGTGCCGAGGTGGGACAGGCGCTGGTGTGACGTCAATCTCGGGCGAGCGCCTGCTGGGCCGGGATTCGCACGACCGGTAGTGCGCGGCCGTTGCCGGCACGCGGTGCAGCGCGTGCTCCTTAATGCGCTGGATCCGTCAGCCACTGTTCGACTTGCCGGCCGCGCTTGCCGGTAGAACGATCCCGATGTCTTGGCTCGCCGTGAAGCGCTCGGCGTGACAGCCGTTTGCGGGAAGCGTTATGAGCTCGGGCTCCTGGGCGGTTCCGCCCACGATCAGCGCGGAGACTTGTGTCAGATCGCATCCGGTGCCGAGCTTGTCGCGTAGCTGCTTGAGCGACGGGCGAGTTTGGCTGACGGACACATTCACCGGCGAAGGCGCCTGAAGCGTCGGACCGTCCTGCTGCGCCTTAGCCTTTTCTTGGCTTTCTACAGACGGATTCGCCGCCCATGCGAACGCAATCACGCAAATTGCCGTCACCGAGCCGGCGCCAGCGAGCCATCTCTTTGCGCTGGCAAACCGCTCCTGCACTTTGACAAAGAGCGCCATGTTCCTCAGGCGAGTCAAGGGGGCGCTAAGCGCCATCAAGCGTCCATAGGCGCGATCGGCGGCTGGTCCCTCCTCCTCGTGCTCGCGCGCCCTCTCGCGCTTGGACTGGTAGTCCTCGAGCGCAGCCGTGTAGTTCTCCTGCAGCTGAGCGACGCTCGCTGCTTGGCCCTTCAGCAGCGACGGAGTCGCAACGACCATCTTGTCGACCGTCGAGCCAGGCCGGAGATCGGATGGCTCGACCGTGACCGGCGCGAGAACCCGAACGACCTTGGCGATGGCGACAGCCACGGCGATCAGGGCGACCAATGCGGCGCCCATCGCGAGAGCCAGCCGGTCGTGATCCTCGATCTTGCCCAGGCTGGTTAGCTGGAGCCCGGCCAGGATCGCCGTGCCGACGGCGGCGTAAGCGCCGATGAGCCACTTCGCCGTGTCGCGAAGGCGATTGATTCCAGCCACCTCGGCGGATTCTGGCGGTGCGGCTTCAGACGTGGCAGCTGGCTTAGCCACTAAGGGTCGATCCTGAGAGTCAGATCGAGGTCGTTCGCAAGACCAGCCGACACCTCGTGCGCGAGGTCGTCCCGCTCGAGGTGGGCGGCATGATGAACGCGCACGCTGACCCGCTGACCAGGGGCGATGTCCCCCAAACCCATCGGTACCCCTGGCGCGAAATTGATCGTCGGCAGATCGGGCGGCTCTTTGTCTTTCCAGGCATCGGCGGACACACGGGTGTAGGGAAACGCCAGATCATCGGGCACCTCGCCGAGATCTCGCGCAACGATGACAGCACGTCTTGCCATGCGGCAAACTCTCCCCGGTGAACGCTCGCGGATCGAGCGCGACGAGACAACGCTACTCGCTCGCGATCGACAGCGCTAGGGGCTAGACAAGAACGCGTGGCGTGATTCCTTCATGTCAGCCGGTGCGCCCCAGGACGGCCCGAGCTGGGCACGCGTGTTTGATTGAGCGGTGTCGGTCTGGCAGACAGTGCCCAGCGTCGGAGCGCTTGGGCACTCGGCGCTGGCTTGCCTCTGGCTTCGGCCTCCCCTCCCCCCGTTTCTCGCCCCTTCTGTCTGGAGTCCCCCGGTCGCTCCCTCGGGCGGCGCTGGTCTCTTTGTTGTTCTCTATATCCCCACTCCTCTCGCAGTCCTCTTCCTCGTCTGTCTGATCTTCTTTTCCGTTCCACCCACGTCCGCATCCGGTTTTTGGTTCCTGACCTCGAACACCCTACGTTGAGGATGCGAGGTCAAGACGAAGCCGGGGCACTCGGGTCCGCGGTGGAAGCCGCGCTAACTTCTATGGGCGAGGCACCATGCGAACAGATGTCCGCAGATGCATGGACGCCGAGCACGCATGGCACGCGGGGGCGTACCCGCCTGCTGTACGGGCCACTCGACGTAACCTCTTGGTGGGGCCATGCGGCGGATGGGGTCGGTCGATACGTGTTTAGGCTTGGCCTAGGTGCCCCAATCGAACACACCGGAGAGCTGGTTCCGCCGCGAGAGGGTGCTCGTGAGCTTTCTCGCTGTCGCGGCAGCGCTTGCCGCTGTAGCCGGCGCAGTTCAATCGTGGGCTCTCGGTGCTGCGGCTGCGGTAGTGGGGCTGGCGGGGGCGATAGTTAGCGCGGGCTTCGCCGTGCGGCGCGCTCGACTCGAAGCGGATCTCGAGGCGGCGGAGCTGGAGCGACGCACTCGGATCCAAATACAACCAATGCGAGGCGTGAATCCGATCGATGTGGGTGTCGGTGCCGCCGCACAGACGGTTCTTCCAGGCGATGTTCTGCCGACCTATGTGAAGCGCTCGCTAGACGCCGACGCGTGTGCCGCGATACGGGCCGCATTCGAGGGCACCGGCCCTAGTGTGGTCGTTGCCGTGGGGCGCTCGAAGGTCGGCAAGTCGCGGACCATGTTCGAGGCGCTGCGGGAGGTGATCGGTTCAGGGGATGTGAGCTTCGTCGCTCCTACCGGTGGAGATGCCCTGACCTCACTAATGACACCCGGGACCTTGCCCGAAATGGACGAGAGGAGCGTGCTCTGGCTCGACGACCTAGAGGCATTTCTCAACGACGGCGTAACGCAACCCACGCTTCGCGAGTGGTGCACTCGCTTCCCAAAAAGCATCGTCGTCGCAACGTATGGCGGAAGGACGATCGGAGCATCGACAGCCGAGCTCACAACGATCGCAACTGAGGTGCTCCAGCAGGCCCGTGAGCTCCATCTCGTACAGACCACCCCGCGAGAGCTCGACCCGTTGCGCTCGAATCTCTCGCCGGACGTGCTCCGTTCAATGGAACAGCATGGACTTGCTGCCTATTTCGTTGCGGCGTCGCTTCTCGAGCGCAAGCTCTCAACCGGTCGCCACGAGGGGGAGACCGAGTGTCCGGAGGGGGTCGCGATCGTGCACGCCTCCGCAGACTGGGCGCGATGCGGGCGTACTGACCCAATACCCGACGCGGCGCTGCGCGAGCTGTGGGCCGATCACCTGCCGTCGCATGTGCCTGCCAGTGATGACAATTTCGCGGTCGGGCTCGCATGGGCCACGAGGCCCGTTGCCGGAAGCATTGCCCTTGTGGAATACGTCGCTAGCTATCGCGCATTCGACTATGTAGTCGAGGTAATTGATCGGTCATCAGCTGTGCCTCCGCAGCTCTCAACATGGGGGATGGCGATTCGTGGCGCCAGTGATGCGCAGGCTCTCGCCATAGCCGAGCGCGCCTACAGCTACGAAGCATATGAGCACGCGCTGACAGCGTCGCAGGTAGCGAGGAGTTCTGACGATGTCGAGGTGTCTGCAATCGGAACGCTCAATTGCGGCGTGATCCTCGGCACACTCGATCGACAGGAAGAGGCGCTGTCTCTTTACGAAGAGGTCCTGGGGATGAGTGAAGTACGCCCAGCGGTGTTCGCTAACGCGCTTCTTGGGCGGTCTGCTGCCCTCGGTGGATTGGGCCGCCATGCGGAGGCCGTATCGGCCGCGGACGAGCTACTGCACGGGATTGAAACCGCCGATCCAAGAGCGTTGGCCTATGTCGTCGCGCCAGCGCTGAGTAACAAGGGCGTTTCTCTGGTTGCTCTTGACAGATCCGATGAGGCGCTCTTGGCCTTCGACGAGGCCCTGTCGTATCTCCCAGATCGATCGGATCCCCGAATCCGCGAGGCAGCTGCAAGAGCGCTACTCCATAAGGGGACCACGCTGAACGACCTCGGCCGAGATGACGAGGCGCTCCGAGTGTTTGACGAGGTGTGCTCCCAGTTTCGGAGAGACGCTGCGCCGCAAGGCGTACGACGTCGCGTTCATGCGGCATTGATTTACAAGGGAGATGCGCTGGTGGAGAAAGGGTCGTACCAGCAGGCTCTCGACGCCTACGATCTCGCCCAGCAGCGGCTGCGAGATCCCTCCGAATCGCTCACGCGCGAGGCACTCGGGAGAGCCAGGATTGGACGGGGAAATGCACTCGTTGGGCTCGGGAGGCTCGCGGAGGCCAGAGCAGAACTGGACGACGTGCTTGCCGACCTGGGAGAGGACCAGGAGCCGGTCGTCCGACAGCTCCTTGTAAAGACCCTGCGGGCCAAGATGAATGCAGTAAGCGAGAGCGACGCGGAGACTGAGCTCGCCATGTACGATGAGGTACTCGATCGTCTCGGTGGTGCGGATGAGCCCGAGGCACGCGAGCTTGTTGCCACGGCGCTCGTGGTCCGCGGCTCCACCCTCGCCGTGATGGGGCGAGAGCAAGAGGCTCTTCTGGCTTATGACCGCGCCGTTAGCTACTGCCAGAGATCGTCCGAGCCTCTGCTCCGCGCAGCGGCAATCCTGGCGCTCAGTCTGAAGCTGTCGACCTACGTCAGCGCAGACCGTCACGACGACGCCGTGAACACCTATTCGACGGTGAAGGCGCGCCTCGGAGAGCCTCCAGAACTGGACGTCTCCGTCGAGACGGCCCGCGCAATCGTCGCCTTTGGAGAGATGCTTCGAACGCTCGACCGTTACGAGGAGACGCTCGCGGCGCTGGACTTCGTTGTCGAACGTACCGCAGACAGATCCACCGGCAACTCACAGCTCAGAAGTGTCGTGCGGCAGGCGTGGGCGGCCAAGGGCGAAGCGCTCGCGGGTTTGCACCGCTTCGATGAGGCCCTAGCCGTGCTCGAGCTGGTCCTCTCGGACGCGTCGCTGTTCGACGTCTCGGCGGGCAGGTCGTATGTAGGCCGGGCAAGCGCGCTCGGGGCCCTGGAACGCCACCAGGACGCACTCGCGACCTGGGATGAGCTCTTGTCGCGCCTGGTAACTCCGTCGAGCGGGTGGGCTCGCGAAGTGTATGCACGAGCACTTCTGGGACGTGGGATAACACTCGGCGCGCTCGGCCGGCACGCGGAGGCGCTTGACGCCTGGAACGTTCTGACGTCGAGTGACACATCTGACGGGGCGTCGCCGATCGACGCGCTGGTTGCTGAGGCGCTGTTGCGCACAGGGCTCCTGCTCAAACAGCTTGATCGTTTGCCAGAGGCGTTGTTGGCCTTCGATGAGATCAGGACACGGTCTCTTGGTGCGGATTCGCCCCAGTTGAGGACACAGACTGTCGAAGCGCTGGTTGGTCGGGGGAGCACGCTTTCGCAGCTAGGCGAGCTCGACGAGGCCATCGCGAGCTTTGACGAGGCGCTAGCTAGAGCCAACAACGAGGGCCATCTATCAGAGATGGTCGCCAGGGCGCTCGAGGGCAGGGGCACCGCACTCAAGGACCTCGGCCGTTACGCCGAGGCGTTGGTGTCGTTTGACCAACTGTTGGCCAATGTCGGCTCGTCGATGGAGCCGCCGGCCTGGGCAATCGCACGAGCCATGCTCAACCGCGGGGTCGTGCTTGGGGTCTCGGGCCGCACCCAAGACGCGCTTGCGACTTGGGATGGGCTGGTCGCCCGGTTCGGCGACTCGCCGGCGCCCGAACTGCGCGAGGCGACCGCGATGGCCATCAACAATCGCGCGGTTGCTTTGACGGCGCTCGGCCGCCCTGTGGAGGCCGTGGCGGCCTATGACGATCTGCTTCAGAGGTTCCAGGACACGAGCGACTCGGCGCTGCGGCCGCACGTCGCAACGGCGCTCCGCGAGAAGGCGTCGCTGCTATCTGGCCTGTAAGCGTGCCTAATCATAATTCGCATGTCGCGGCGAGCGACGGGTGAGCTTCGAGCCAGGTAGTCCCGCGACGGGCAGCTCTAGAGCCAGCGCGCCACCCCACCATGGTGCGAGCAGGTGCCGCTGCGTGATTCGCTGAAGCTGTAGGTGCCGTCTTCGCATTCGGCCGTCGCGCCGGCTGGCGCGCTCGGAGCTTCCTCGGGTCTGCAGACCCTGTTGCCGGCGGCGTTGACGTAGGTGCCGCTTGTGCATTCGGTTTCACCTTCATAACTTTCGGGTTCGCCGGATTCTGGTTCGGTCGGTTCTTCTTCGGGCGCTACGCCGCTCGGCGGTGGTTCGTATGTCGGCGTTGACTCCGGCTTCGGGGGCGTTCTGTAGTAGACCTGAGCGGCCCAGAGCGGGAAGCGGACTCGGGCCTGCCCGGACATCGAGCAAACCGTGTCGCCGCCGGATGTGCGGCACTGCACAGAGGGGGTGTGTCCCGTCGCCGGGCTCTGGGCCTCAACTTCGTGGTCGGCCGCGTCGCTTTCGCCGCCGCTGACATCGCGGGCGAACGCCCGGAACACGTTGTTCGCGAAGCCGCAGGTCGTGTGCGGAGCGGCGCTGATGTTCTGATCGCAACGGGTGTAGCTGGCCACGGGTTGGACCGATGTCGGTTCGGTCGAGGTCGCGGCGGCTTCCGGCGTGCTGGAGGCCGCGGTCGTCGGGGTGCTGCTCTTGCTGTGCGAACTCAACGCTCCGATGATGAGCGCGAGGGCCACGACGAGCCCCAGAAGCCTTTTCATTCTCCCCTTCCTCCCTTTCCGAGCCGAAGCTAGCAGAGATCCGACTGGCGGGACAGCTCCACGAATTCACTCTGCAGCCGACGCCCCGTGGGCTCTCGTCGTCGCCGACACCGACGAGCGACGCCAGCGTCGCTCGTCCTCAAAGCCCCGCCGCCTCCAGCGCCGCCCTCCACGTCCCGAAGTGCTTGTAGACCGTGGCCGTACATGGACGCTGCGGAGGAGCGCGGACCCAATCCGGGCCGGACGGAACTCGCCCTTGGTGCGCAGTCCAGGCGCGGAGGGCGTCGAGGACGTCCTCGCGAGAGCGCCGGATCGGGGCTGGGGCTTGCCTGCCTACAGCCCCGCCGCGTCAAGCGCCCGCTCCCAGGGCCCGAAGTGGTTGCGCACGGTGGACGCGCAGGGATGCCCGGGCCCCGCGCGAATCCAGTCGATCGACCGCGGCGGGTGCCCGTGCTGTCTGCTCCACGTGCGCATGCTCTCGATGATCTCCTCCCGCCGCCAGTGCTTGAGCGTGTATGCGCGCCTCGGCGTCGGCTGAAGCCCCGCCGCGTGAAGCGCGTCGACGAAGTGCCCGAAGCGCGCGCGCACGGTACACGCCGATGGGTAGCCGGGCGGCGCCTGCGCCCACTCCATGCTGCGCGGCGGGCGGCCGTGACGCCTGCTCCAGCGGCGCAGCGCCTTCAGGATCTCAGGCCCGCTCCAGGAGTAGGGGCGGTTCGAGTACACGGGCTCGAGCCCCGCCTTGCGAAGCGCCCGGTTCCAGTCGCCGAAGTGCCGGCACACGGTCCAGGCGCTGGGGTGCGCTTCACTCGCAAGCTTCCACTCGTGCTGGGCGGGACTGTGACCGTGTCGGTCGGACCACGCTTGCAGCACGCCGATCATCTCGGCCTGCGCCCAGGCGTTGCGGTGCGCGAGCTGGCGATGCCCGGCCGGCGCGAGGCGGCTCCAAGCAGTGCGGTCGATCCGCACGAGCGCCGGCGCCGCGAGCCCGTCGGCGTGCCGGCGCCTGGCCTCGATCACGACCGTCGACTCCGATGCGCGGAGCGAGATCGCGCCGAACCAGCTTCTGAGCAGCCGGGCGAGCTGATCGCTCTCGGTCCGCGTCTGCTCGGTGCGCCCGTGCGCCTCGCGCTCGATCCAGTCGCGCAAGCTCTGCGTGTCCGCCAGCTCGCGCGCGCGGCGCTGAGAGCCGACGACGTGCGCAGACAGTGCCGTGTAGGGAGAGCCGGCGCCCTGCGCGACCGCCTGCGGTGGGCGTTGGCGCTCGCCGCCGCGTGCTTCTGCCACGGCCACGACGTAGGCCGGGACGTGCTCGTCGCTGTCGAGCAGCACCGGCAGGCTCGCAATCAACATCGCCTCGGCGACGTGCGCGTCGAGCGGCGGCGCGTCACACTGCGCGCTGCCGCGATGGTCGCGATGGCTCGCGCACACGTACGCGCGCGAGCGCGAGCCGTTCGGCAGCGGGCGGCGGCTGCAGATCCGCAGCACCGCGCCGCAGCGCCCGCAGCGCGCGAGGCCTTTGAGCAGGTAAGCATCGAGCGGTCGGTTGCCGTGGCGCTCGCGTGGCCTTGCGAGCCTCGCCTTGATCCGCTCGTGCTGGCGCTCTGAGATGTAGGCGGGCCAGTGCCCGCGCGCGAGCACCTCGCCGTGGTAGGTCGCAAGCGCCGCGTAGCGCGGGTTGTGCAGCAGGTCGTAGACCTTGGTCACGTCGAACGGTCGCGGGCGGTCGCCGCGCTTGGCCGGTTTGGTCTGCCAGCCGCGGTCGTTCAGCGTGCGCACGATCTGACCGCAGCTGCGCCCGCGCAGCGCCAGGCGGAAGATCAGCTCGAACAGCGCTCGGCGCTCGGGGTCGATCACCATCCGCTTGCGCAGTTCGCCGTTCTGGTCGAGCTCGCGGTGGAGCTTGTAGCCGTCGGGCAGGTGCGCGACGAACTGCCCGCGCGCGATCGCGCGCTTTCGCCCGGCCTGGGTCGCGATCGCTTTTCGCTTTGAGTCCTCGTTGTTGCGCTGGCCGGTGACGACCGCGTAGAGCAGGTCGCGGAAGGTGTCCGGGTCCTGCAGCGTGCGCACGCGCACGTCGTGCTTGAGCGCCCACAGCGCGATCTCGACGGTGTGCTTGGCGGCCTTGCCGTCGCCGCGGGCGATGCGGTCTGAGTGCTGGGCCCACAGCTCGGCGACGCCGTGCTCGGCCGCCAGGTCCTCCGCGTGCTGGGTGGCATCGCGCAGGCCGGGGCCGCGGTCGCGGCGATATGCGGAGAAGGCCTCGTCTTTGTACTCGTCGACGAATCGCCGCCGCGGGTCTGACTCGATCGACTCGCGGCACTCGCGCAGTTGCTCGGGGATCGAGCCGCGCTTGTCCTCGGTGCTCTTGGCCGCGTAGATGACGCATGGGATCGCGGCGACGGCGTCCACGGTCTGAGACTAGCTGTCTGAGGCGCTCTGCGTGGGCGGAGGGCTCGTAGCCTCCGCCGGCCTGCCGTCAAGGCGGGCCTTCGGCCGCGCTGCGCGCGCTCCTGACGGAGCCGCCTTGACTGCGAGCCGGCTGCGGCTGTTTGGCTCTTAGGTCCGGGCGGGGCCGGACCTGACACAAGACAGACTCCTTGAAAGTGGTCGGCACAGCCGACCTAACCGATCAATGCTGGAGTCGGGGCGGCCAGTCAAGCGGCAAATCTGTGTACCGCGTCGCCGCACACAGGCTGGACCGACGGAGGTATTGCCGAACCGGCTACCCCCTCACGCTCCCGCCACCCTTTCGTCGCAGGCCTAGTCGCAGAACCGCATTTGCATCGCGCAGTTCTCTAGCCAGCCGAGCCTGCCATTTGAGAGCGTGCGCCCTTCGGACAGAACACGCTTGACTCACACAACGGGGGACGTGGGTGCGCGATGGTAGTAGTTCCAGAACGTCTCGCGAAGGAGCGCATCATTGGTCTGTAGCCGGACCACGCTTCCTGTAAGACGCTCTCTGAGCCGAAGATATCCGCTCTTCGGCTGGTCAATTGAATACTCCATTTCGTTACCGAGTATCCGCCGGATCAGCTCAGAGACCTCGTCGGGGTCCGTGGCCACCATGGCTCCGACCGCTACCCCAGTGTTGAAGTCTATGAGTCGACTGAGAGGATGGACGTCCCGGTAGAACTTCTTTCTGTACTCGGCATCACAGTAGAAGATCACCGGCTTGCCAAGGCTGAGCGCCATGGCAGCCTCTGCGTCCTTACCGTAGCTATCCCTGGTTCCAGCGAAGTAAACCAAGACCTTCGCACACTTCACCATCAAGCACTCAATGAGGCCCTTATCCTCATGTCCATCTGCGGCACTCAGGGTCGGGTCGAAATACCGAAGGTTCAGGGACTTGAGACGATCGTCGTTGAATACATGGTCGCAAAAGCGGGCCATTTCGCGGAAATCATCGCGCGTTCGCATGCTTGTCGCGACGTATACGTCGAGATCGTCTATGCGCGAGAGATACAGTCGCGTATTTTCTAGCGCGACCGTCCGCGCCGCGCTAAACCGGGTCGCGACGGCATGCACTTTGCCCTCGAGAGCCTGTAGCTCATCTATATCCTCATCGAGGAGCTCGTTAGCCGCAAACAGCAACTGCTGCTGCTCCTCGGCGTAGTTGTCCTTGACGTAATCGCCGTCAAGCAGTTTCTGGATGGTCGTAGCCCCTCCCCCCCGGGCTACGTGCTCCTGAAAGGCAGACTTCAGAACGTTGGCAAGGTCGCAGTCGCCCGCATTTGCCGGGTCGAAGGACTTGCACGCCATCTCGGAAATGAGATAACGATCGTCCCGCGCGATCTCTCCAAGGGGCAACGCTGGGCCTCGTCGCTCAAGCGCAGATGTATCGAGCCGACGTTGCGCGAAGAACCGACCTAGCTCGCTCTCGTCAAGCTCGCGAAGCCTTCGATAGGCCGAACGAATGCTCCCAAAGAAGAGCAGCGCGTCGACGTAGAAGCGGTAAAGCCCCCAACGCAGGTGCTCGAGCGACCGAATGCAATCGACCCCAATCCACGCGTCTTCAAAGCCCTCTATCGCACGGACGTCGTAGGGATGGTGCGGCGTCGTGAGCCAGTAATAGCGAAAGAAGCCGTCCGAGAGCCCGGCCTCATGGGACAGCACTAGCAGCTCGTTTAGCTGAGCCCGCGACAGAGGTGCCGCGCCGAGCTCTGCGAGGCGTCGAAAGACTGGAGCCGGCGCATCGGAGGTGAGCCAGCTGTCGATGCCGCCAGTGTTCGATACGAACGGCGCGAACGCATCAAGGATCGCCGCCGCCTCGGAATCGCTCTTGCCCGAGGGGCCCGCGACCTGCTCGCGAGCGATAGCGTCTGCGGACGCGTGTGTGGCCTCCATATCTGTGGCTTGGCCCTCCAGAGGCTTAAACATAGCGAGTTCTGAGAGGCGCGTCCCAACAGCGCGAATTGTTCCCGCACGCTAGGATTGCGTGCCCATGTCGGCGAACCAGAAGCGGGTGCGCCTGCCTAGGCTTCGCCCAGTTGAGCAGGCCGACCCGGACGACAATGCCGACGCGGCATGTATGAGAGTGATCGCGTCAGTGAGACAGAAGGCGGATCGAAACGAGCTCTTATCGCGGTGGGGCACCGGATTGATCACGCTGGCGAGCGCGCTGATTCCAGTTTCGATCATCCTGTCGACTCAGTACAAAGAGTTTCTCTGGGGGAAAGCGCTGCCGGCCGCGCTTGCCGCTGCAGCTGCCGTGGCGGGCGGGCTGCTACAGATCGAGCGTCCCCACGAGAGATGGCGCCTGTACCGGGGCTACCAACGCGTCTTCGAGACCGAGCTCCTACGGTATCGCAACAACGTTGCTCCATACGACGCCGGAGAGCCTGAGCGGACGAGACGTTTCGTGGAGCGGCTAACAAGCCTCCAGCTTACACTCCACGACGACTGGAGTGGCCTCGTTCCGGTGCACGCCGATTCGTCTTCTCAAGTTCCGCCTCGCCTAACACAGCACCCGACCTAAGTGCCAATCTCACCGCGGGACGGGAGGACCTACGGCGCAGCACGGCCAGACCTGAGGGCATTTCTCGGCGGTAGGGGTACTCGGAGCTACGCGTCGCTCACGCCGAATAGAGAGCCTTGGGCCATCGGGATAAAGCGCAGCTTCTCCTTAATCTTGATGCCCCTGGCGTTCCTGCGGTCGATGCCACGCAGCCCAACAAGCTCCCGCAAGCACTCGTCATAGTCGTGGGTCTCCCAGCGGCCGAATTCCACGGGCGTGAACTGTAGATACACGTCCAACGCCGTCGCGACCCCCCGCTCTAGCCCCCAAGCGTAGATCGCATCGCGGAGCAACGCGCGCTCGCGAGCGCGCTCGTCGCGCTTCCACGTCATGTCAAAGCTCCCGTCAAAGCGCGCCGCGAAGAGGTTAGCCTCGTGCTTGGCTGCGATGTCGTTCATGAGATAGGTGCCATGCGCGTTTCGCGTTGCGAAGATCAGTCTATAGCGCGGCGGATCGTCGTATGCGTCGCGCATACGAAGCTCGTTGACGAAGGGGATGCCGCGCTGTTCGAGCTGCGCCATGTAGATCTGTGCGGCAGCCTGACAGCGGGCCTCGGAGCTCTTGAGCTTGTCGTTCGTAAAGCAGCCGCGCCACCAGGACGTACCGATGATCTCGTCAAGGTTGCGCAGCTTGCTCTCCGCTGCGCGCCGATCGACGTCGCGCCTCGTCGAGGCATGCAGGTTGCCCGCGATGCGCGTGAGCGCCTTGTCAGAGAAGTGGATGAGGAACTCGGTGATGAAGCCCTTGCGATGACCAAGGATGTAGTCGATGACACGCGCGTCCGCAGCTTGCATCCCAAAGGAGTCGAGGAAGAACAGCGTTGGGTGGCGGCCAACCGTGCCCAGAATCTTGTCCACCTCGGACTCGAAGCGTCCGTGGATGTTGAGGCATAGATCGCCAAACCCGGCGAGGTTGTGAGTCAGTCGCGCATAGGTCTCGCGATCCCTCTCCACGTTGATGAGACGAATATCGCGACCCTGACCGTGATGGTCGATGTTGTATTGATGGGCGAAGCGGGCCGCCACCAGGGGGGAACCGTCAACGCAGCGGTCGCTTTCGTCGGGCTCATACCGCCCGGCGCCCGCGAAGCCGTCGACTATGCAGAGGCGAGGGTTCCGCCATAGCAACTTGTACGCCAGCGGTTGGAGGTACTTGCCGTAGGCCTCTATCTTCAGCTTGGAGGCCTCGTGGGGATCGTCCTCAAAGAAGTCGCTGCTCGAAGGCGTCATGCCTCACGAGTCCTTGGTCTCGTCGCCGACGGTATGCGGCGGTAGATAGGCCATTATCCGCACGAGGCGGACGGACTCCTGCGTGAGCCCACGGCCTTGTTCAAGAGGGCGCCCAGCTCGTCCCTTCAAGCATCAGACGAGCGCCGAGGCCCCCGATGCCGGGTACTCGTCCCAGGTGCGGCCGTCGAGATCTCGCCCGCCAGCCTTTGGCGTGCGCCCACCGACCTGCTTAAAGAAGAACGCGGTGTCGCTCTCGATACAACGGGCGCGCAGGTCACGCACCCAATCGAGGTCAAGGCGGCGATGGCGATGCCCGGACTCGCCACCGGCGATCAGCCAGTGAATACCCGTCAGGTCGATGCCCTCAAGCGGGCCGAGGAGAGGCTCCGCCGATATGAAGCGGACAGCGGCCGGGATCGCACGCAGGGCATCAGCTCGGTCCACGAACCGACGATTCTCGACAGTGACGCCCATCCAGATGTTTGGATACCACTCCAGCGAGGACGCAAGCTCGGTCAGCCGGTCCTCACGCTTGGTCAGCACCTGGAAGGTGTGCCAGTGAGCTCGGCCCATCACGTCGAAGATCTGGGCGATGTAGCCCTCGGGGATATCCTCGTGAAACAGGTCGGACATCGAGTTGACAAAGATTCGGCGCGGCCGCCGCCAGTGTAGTGGCTGCTCGAGCCGCTCGGGCCATAGGCGAAGGTCAAAGCCCTGCTCGTAGTGATGACCAGGGACTCCGCGCCAGCGCTCGGCGAATGTCTCGGCATAGCAGTGTGCACAGCCAGGGGACACCTTCGAACACCCGGTCGCCGGATTCCACGTCATCTCCGACCACTCGATCGGCGTTGCTTGGCCCATACCGAACATCTTCGACGATACGACCGCGACGCCTGCACCTAGCTCGAGGCCGGCATCTTCTGACGCAAGCAGTCGGCTCCTCGATCGAGCGCCTGGGCCGCGCCGCACGCTCTGCAGCCCCATCGAAGCTAATACGTCGCGCAGTGCCTCACGTTTGGTACCCCAATGGTACCCTGGCGGTCCTTGTCACCGACCAGCGATCCCCCCAAAATGATCCATTTGCAGGCGCTTCACGAGGGGTGAGCGAGGGGACTCGAACCCCCGACCGCCTGGACCACAACCTGGCACACGCGGCGGTGGGGCTTCGCCGCGCCGCCGGACCGCCGCGCGGCCTCCGCTCGGGCTCGACCCGCATCAACGAGCAGATGCAGAGGGACTTCGCGCCCGCGCCGGTCGGAACGCCTCTGCAACCAGTTGCGCGTCCTCGGCACGTGGCGCGTAGTGCAGGTAGCGCATCGTGGTCTGGATGTCAGCGTGCCCCATCCACTCCTGGACCCGGCGGATGTCTGCGTGGGCGATGACCGTGGTGCCGAAGGTGTGGCGGAGGTCGTGGAAGCGCAGCGGCCGCAAGCCAGCGCGCGCGAGCGCGGTCTTGTAGCGGCGACGGAGAGCCGAGCCGTCGAGGTACGTGCCCACCTCGCCGGGGAACACGAGGTCGTCGTCGGCCGTGAACAGGTCGCGTTGCCGGAGCCGGCGCAGTACCTCGGCGACGTCTGGGGCGAGCGGGACGGCCCGGGTCTTCCCGGACTTCGGGGTGGTCAGCGCGCCGGCCGTATACGAAGCCCGAACGCGCACCGCCGATGCCACGTAGTCGATGTCGCGCCACCGCAGCGCGATCAGCTCCCCCATGCGCAGGCCCGTGAAGGCGGCGGTCAGGTAGAGCGCGGCGTCCGGCTCGGTGGCGGCGGCGCGGACGAGCTCTCGGACCTCGTCGGGGGCGAGGACGTCGATGTCGTTGCCACGGTGCTGCGGGGGCTTCTCCACGTCCCGGACCGGATTCAGCGGCAGCCTGTGGGTCTTGCGGGCGCGCTCCATGATCCCGTGCAGGATCACGAGCGCCTTACGTCTCGAGCTCGGCCGCCCGGTCAGACCATGGAGCCAGCGCTCGACGATCGCTTGGGTTAGATCCTCGAGCCGGGTCTCGGCCAGCTGCGGGAGGATCTGGCTGTCGATCAGCCAGCGGTACCCCACGACGGTGGACGGCTTGCGTTCGCGATCCCGCTCGATGTAGCGCAGGTACTCGGCGGCGGCGTCGGCGATCGTGGCGCCGGTTTGCACGAGCCCGGGCAGCTCGCCGCGGCGGGCTTGGTCGAGCGTGTCGCGCAGCCAGTCCTCGGCGAGGCGCTTGGTGTAGTAGCCGGCGGGCGGACGGCCGCGCTCGGTCCATGCCGGTCCGAGCTTGCGCTGTACCTGCCGGCCGTCAGGAAGTCGGTACTTCGCGTACCAGACGGGGCCGCGCTTGCGCTCGACCCGATAGGCGTGCCCGGAGGGACGAAGCGGCGGGTGGGGGTAGGTGCCCATCCTCTACCTCTCCGACCGGTAACCCTGTTCGGGACATATTCGGGACACGCTTACGTTTGGTAAGCGTCCCCCGAGAGAGCAAACCCCCGGTTTGCGGGGCTTTCGAGGAGCCGACGCGGGGACTCGAACCCCGGACCCCTTCATTACGAGTGAAGTGCTCTACCAGCTGAGCTACGTCGGCGTGCCCGACGCATCGTAGCCGCCGCGCGCCTGGTCAGTCTCCGTGCTGGTCCTCGTGCGAGCGGGCGTGCTTCTTGTCCTGCCCGCGCACCTTGCCGGCCTTGTGCGTAGGCCCGCTGAGTGGGGCGGACGCCTCGCCCTCGACGGTCGCCGGTGGCGTGGGAGTGGACGCGGCGAGCGCCGCCGTAAGCCGAGCGAGGCCTGCATTCAGCGCCGGGGCGGCCGCCGGGCTGATGTCGGCATGGCCTTCGAGGCTCGCCACCGCGCGCTGGAGGTCGGCGAGCTTGTGCTGCGCCTCGGTCGTGCTACCGGCGCCGAAGGCGCGAAGGACGTCGCCCAGCCGGTTCGTGATCTGCTGTGCGGCCCTGCGATCGATCTGAGCCGATTCGGCGTCGCGCGAGATCAGCGCCGAGATCGCCGCGGCCGCGGCCGCGACCGCCTGCCCGGGCGCGCCGGTGCTCGTGCCCGTTGACGTGCTGGCGGTCGCCGTCGACGGCTTGGCGGTGGGGGTGGACGAGCCGGTGGCCGCACCCGGCGCGCTCGCCCGCGCGCCGGCCGTGTGGGCTTTGGCGGAATCCGCGCCGGCGCTGCCCTGCGGGCGGGGCGAGGATCCGCCGCCTGCGAGAACGACGATGATGGCGACCAGGACCGCCAGCGCGACGACCGCCGTCGCCGCGAGCAGACGGCGGTGGCGGTCGCGCGGAGCGGAGTCGGGCATGCGCGGTTCGGTGTCGCGCATGCCCGGGGCTGCGTCGAGCACGCGCGTGATGGCGTCGCGCATGCGTGTGACGGCGGTCGGCTCGGCCACGGTCTCGGGCGCGGGCCCGGGCATCGTGGCGGCGGTAGCGGGCAGAGCGGCCAGCCGCTCGCTCACCTGCGTGGCGCTCTCGGGTCGGTCGCCCGGAGCCTTGGCCAGCATCTCGAGCACGAGCGCGTCGAGTGCCGGTTCCACGCCCGGATTCGTCTCGCTCGGCGGGCGCGGAGCAGCGGCGAGGTGTTGCTGGAGCACCGCGGCCGCCGCTTCGCCGGCGAACGGCGGCCGGCCGGTGAGCATCTCGTAGAGCAGGCAGCCCAGCGAGTAGATGTCAGAGCGCATGTCCGCGCGCTCTCCGCGGGCCTGCTCGGGCGCCATGTAGGGCGCGCTTCCGAGCACTGCCGCGTCGCGCGTGAGCGTCGTCGCATCCAGCATCCGCGCGATCCCGAAGTCCAGCACCTTGACCGAACCGTCGGCGGCGACCATCACGTTGCTCGGCTTGACGTCGCGGTGGATCAGTCCGGCCGCGTGCGCGCTCGCAAGCGCGTCGGCGACGCGGCCGGCGATGTCGGCTGCGCGCTCGGGCTCGAGCCGACCATCGGAGCGCAGGATCCCCGCCAGGCTGCGACCGGCGGCGCACTCCATCACGATGAAGCGCGTGGCCTCCTCGGCGCCCGTGTCATAGACGGCCACTACGCCCGGATGGTTGACCGAGGCGACCGCGCGCGCCTCGCGCTCGAATCGCTCGACGTGGGTGGGGTGCTCTTCGGCGAGAGCCGCCGGCAGCACCTTGACGGCGACCGTGCGGTCGAGCACCACGTCGGTGGCGCTGTAGACGACGCCCATGCCACCCCTGCCGAGCACCTCGAGCAGCTCGTAGCGCCCGGCCAGCATCCTGCGCGCGCCATCCGTGCCCGTGGATCCCATCCCCCACATTCAAGCGTCCCGCGGCGCCGCGGCGCTCGATTACCTCGGCGCGGCTCCAGATGCCAGCGGCAGCGCGGCCTCCTCGGGGGCACGGTCGGGCGCCCTGCTCGCGGCGAGCTCGCCCCCGCCGTCCGAGTCCATCGAGGCCAGCTCGCGCAGCAGCGACTGGCCGTGCTTCTCGCAGAAGGCCGGCCCGATGCCGCGGATCTCGAGCAGCGACTCGATGCTGCGCGGCGTCTCGCGCAGAACGTCCTCGAGCACGGCGTTGGCGGCGACCGTGTAGGCCGGCTTGCCCTCGGCCCGCTCGTGGCGCCACACGCGCAGGCGCTCGAAGCGCTCCTCGTCGACCGGAGCCAGATCGCCGCGCTCGCGACTCGCGTCGCCGGCGCGCTTGCGGCGGGCGCTCGCGACGGGCGCGCTCACGGCACGCGCCAGCGCCTCGTCGGCCCCGCAGACGTCGCAGCAGCGTCCGCTCGGGCGGCCCGGCTCGTCATCGCCGAAGTGGTCGAGGATCTGGCGGCGCCTGCACGTCTCGCCGCTCGTCATGTAGCGCTCGATCGAGCGGTAGGAGTCCCAGCCGCGGTTGCGCGACGCCTGGATCGCCGCCTGCGCCCGGCGCGGACTGCCGCGCCCGGTCAGGCGCACGTAGAGGCCGTCGGCGCCGGCCGGCTCGAGCTCCACGGCGCCGGCCCGCTCGGCGATCGACAGCAGCACCCGGTCGCGCTCGCCGAGCTCGCCGTGGCCGATCGTGGCCACCTCGCCCTCAGAGCCGAGCTCGGCGCCACGGCGCAGGCGCGCGACGTAAGCCTTCACATCGGCGACCGTCGTCTCGCGCTCCTTGATGAAGCGGATCAGCCGACCCAGGTCCATGCGCGCTCCAAGCAGCAGCGCGCGCGCCGGCGCGCCGTCGCGGCCACCCCGGCCTGCCTCCTGGTAGTACGCCTCCAGACTGGTCGGAAGCGCCCAGTGCGCGACGGTGCGCACGTCCGCCTTGTCCACGCCCATGCCGAAGGCGTTCGTGGCGACCACCACCTCGGCGCGCCCCTGCATGAACGCCTGCTGGCTCTCGCGTCGATCCTCGGGGCTCATGCCGGCGTGGTAGGCCACGCTCTCGATTCCCTCGCCCGTGAGGCGCTCGCTGACCGCGTCGGTGTCCTTGCGCGTGCCGCAGTAGACGATCGCCGGGCGCGCACGCTCGTCGCCGAGCACGTGCAGCAGCGCCGCCCACTTGCGCGCCACGGCGCCCTTTCCCTCGACGCTGACCACGTCGAAGGTCACGTTCGGGCGGTCGAAGCCCGAGCGGATCGAGACCGGCTCGCGCAGCTGCAGTCGCGCCGCGATCTCCTCGGCCACGCGCGGCGTCGCGGTCGCCGTAGCCGCCATCACCGGCGGCCGACTCGCGCCGGCGTGGCTGCTGCGCAGCGAGGCGATGGCGTCGTGCAGGCGCAGGTAGTCCGGGCGGAAGTCGTGCCCCCACTCGGCCACGCAGTGGGCCTCGTCGACGACGAACAGCGAGACCTCGCGCCGCGCCAGCGCCGAGCGGAATGCGACCGAGGCGAAGCGCTCGGGCGCGGCCAGCACGAGGCTCGTCTCGCCCGCCTCGATCTCGCGCAGGGCCTGCGCGTTGTGGCCGTCCTCCATGCCCGACGCGAGCATCGTGGCGCTCACGCCCGCCTGCTGCAGTCGCTGCCACTGATCGGCCATCAGCGCGATCAGGGGGCTGACGACGACGACCAGGCCGCCGCCGGCCAGCGCCGGCAGCTGGTAGCAGAGCGACTTTCCGCCGCCCGTCGGCATCACCACGAGGCTGTCGCGGCCGTCGAGCGCGGCCTGCACGGCCTCGCGCTGTCCCGGCCTGAACGCATCAAGGCCGAAGCCGCGCAGCAGTTGCTCAGGCGTCTTCACGTCCACGCGCTGGACGTTACGCCCCGCTTCGGCTGCGACCCGCGCCAGCCCCAAGCCGCGCCAGCCCCGACCCGTGCCACCCCGAGCCGCGCCACCGGCGGGCCGCCGCCGCCCGGGCCGAATCACCCGCCCCGAGCCGCGCCTACGCTGCAGCCGCGCTGCGATCCGCCCGCCGACGCCAGACCACGCGCGCCCCGCGCGCGGGCACCAGCGTGATCGCGCGGCGCGTGTTCCACTCGCCGCCGGGCGCCCCGCGCCTGCGCGTGAGCGCGCCAAGGGCGCGCCCGCCGGGCCCGGTCGGAGGCAGGCTCGGCTCGAGCTCGCCGAGCATCGTGCGCAGCATCACGCGCATCTCCAGCTGCGCGAAGGAGGCGCCGATGCAGCGGCGGATGCCGCCGCCGAACGGGATCCAGGCGAACGTGTCGGGGCCGGCGTCGAGGAAGCGCTCCGGGCGGAACTCGGCCGGTCGCTCGTACACGCGCGGGTTGCGGTTGGTGAGATAGATCGACGGGGTTACGCGCGTGCCGGCCGGAAGGCGCCAGCCGTCGACCTCGAACTCGGCGGTCAGCATGCGCGCGACGATCGGCACGACCGGGCGCACGCGCAGCGTCTCGTTGACGACGGCCGTCATGTAGCGCTCGCCGTCGTCCTCGCCGGCCGCGCCCGCGTCGATCTCTCTGGCCAGCCGCGCGAGCTTGTCGGGGTGGCGCACGAGCCGCTCGATCGCCCACGCCACAGAGGTGGCCGTCGTCTCGTGCCCGGCCAGCAGCAGCGTCACGAGCTCGTCGCGCAGCTCGGGGTCGGTCATCGCCTCGCCCTGCTCGTCGCGGGCCTGCATCAACAGCGAGAGGATGTCCGTGCGCTCCGCCAGGTCGGGCTGCTCCCGGCGGCGCGCCAGCTCGTCGTAGATGACGGCGTCGAGCTCGTCGAGCGCCTCGCCGAACGCCCCGCGCGGGCGCTCGACCGTTGGGCGGCTCAGCGCGATCAGCACCAGCCGCAGCGGGTGAACGGGGGCCAGCAGGCCGCCGATCGCGCGGCGCAGGCGGTCCATGCGCTCCGCTTCCACGCCGAACACGGCGCGCAGGATCACCTCGAGCGTGATCGCGCGCGTGCGCTCCTGCAGGCGCATCGGCTCGCCCAGCGGCCAGCTCGCCATGTCGGCTCGCGTGGCCTGCACGATCGTCTGCTCGTACTCGCGCATGCGCTCGCCGTGGAACGGCGGCAACAGCAGCTTGCGCTGGCGCATGTGCTCGGGACCGGTCAGCACGATCACCGAGCTCTCGCCCATCACGGGCCTGACGGGCGAGTTGCCGGCGGCCGACGGCGCCACCTCGCTTGGCGCGGTGAACACGGTCTTGACCGCCTCCGGCCCGCTCACGACGACCAGTTTCATCCCGCTCGGCCAGAAGGTGAGCGTGAACGTCTCTCCCAGCCGCCGCGCGCAGCGGTCCATCGTCCAGGTCGGCGCGAGCGCCCAGGCCAACGTCTGCACGAACGAGGACGCGCGCGGGCCGGGCGGCAGTCCGGCGCGCGGGCCGGCGCCGGGTGCCTCACCGGGCGCGCCGACGGGCCGATCGCCCCGCGCCGCCTCGGGAGTGCCCGGCTCGCTCGTCGTCGGGGCCGTCGCCGGCTGAACTGCAGCCATGCGCACACGCTACCGCGCCGGGCGATCGGGGTGGGCGCTCAGCGAGCGAGCAGTCGCCGCGAGCGGGCCATGCGCTCGGCGCGTGCCTGCCTGCGCAGGGCCGCCTCCAGGCGCTCGAGCGCTCCCTCGACGTCGCTGCGAGCGAGCGTCTTGGGGCGCCCCTGCAGGTGCCCGATCAGCATCCGCGCGGGCAGCACGCGCACGCCCTTGCGACGCGCCAGCGGCCGGTCGACCCAGGCGCGGCTGTACACGAGCAACGGTTCGACCTGGACGCCGATCACGGCTTCGATCGTGTCGCGCTGCGCGTGCGCCTGGCGCAGGGTGGCGCCGTGCACGCGGCTGACCCGCACCGGGCCGGGGTGGCTCTTGGTCTCGACCGTGAAGGCGCCGGGCGGCCCGATCAGGATGTGGTCGACGTTTCCGCGCCCGAGGCTGGCATCGTGGATCACGCCCCATTCGCCCGGGTCGAGCGCCTCGAGCAGGCTGCCGACGTGCTCCTCGGCGCTGGCGCCGCGATCGCGCCGCGCGACGAGCGGCAGCACGTAGCGCGAGATCACGAACATGCTCGCCAGCAGCGCCAGCTCGGCAAATAGGAAGCGGTCGTCGTGCAGGCCGAAGATGCGCCCGAGCGCGGCCGTCGCGACGGCGAGCAGGCCGAGCGTCACGAGCGTGCGCAGACGCAGGCGCATGACCGAGGCGCGTGCGTGCTGCCCGGCAGTTCTCCTGGTCGCATCTCCGATTACGTGCATCGCTGCGCCTTCCTTCGCCGCTCTCGCAAATCGCTTCGCCCTTCTCCCCATCGGCCGAAACGGCCTGCAGCCTTGAGCGCCGGGGGCGGGCTCGCGCGCTGGAGGCAAAGACACGGAAATTCCCCCAAAAAGCGTGGAACGAGAGCCGATCTCCTAAAGCAGCGTGCGCGACAGGCCGAAGCCAAACCAGCCCTCCAACGAGGCCGGCCGCCGATCGCGGGGCGGCGAGCACGGCCCAGCACCAGCGATGGCACCCGATCCGAACAGTCCACGCAATCCCAGAGAACCGGCTGCCTCGGATGTGTGCCTGCTGCTGCGCGCCCACGCCGAGTCGCGCTGGCTGAGCAACGAGCTCGCCCCGGTGCTGCGCGAGGTCGAGCGGCGCGAGTCGATCTCCGACCAGCAGATGGGAACTGCGCTGGCCTATCTCGAGGTGATGTGGATCGAGGCCTGCTCGCGGGCGCGGGAGACCGAGTCGGCGCGGGTCGAGCTCGATGCGCTCGGCAGCGCCGACCTGGCGCTGGTGGAGAAGGCGCACCGCTACCACGCGGCCGTGCGACGTCTGCGCGACACGATCGAACCGCGCGTGTGCCGCCTGCTGGCGGTGCCCGACGAGCAGCCCGGCAGCGAAGGGCGCCGCGCGCGCATCACGCGCGGTGCGCGCAGGCCGCTCAACGACCGCCCGGCCAGCTCCTGAGCCGCCCGAGCCGCCCGCCCGGGCGCCCGGGCGGGCGAACGCCGGCGCCGCCGCGGCTCGCATGCCGGGGCGATCGCGTAGGCTGCCGCGCGTGCCGCCCCGCTTCGACCTGCAGTCGCACTCGACCCATTCCGACGGCGCCCTGCCGGCGCAGGAGGTCGTGCAGCTGGCCGCGGAGGCCGGCGTGGAGCTGCTCGCGCTCTCGGACCACGACACGATCAGCGGCGTGGCCGAGGCGATCGACGTCGGCCGGCCTCTGGGCGTGCGCGTCGTGCCGGCCGTTGAGATCTCGGCGGTCGACGACGGCGCGCCGGTGGGGCGCGAACTGCACATCCTCGGCTACAGGATCGACCACACGGGCCCGCCGATGACCGACCGGCTCGTCGACTTCCTCGCCGACCGCGAGAAGCGCACGCTGCGCATGCGCGACGCGCTGCGCGAGGTCGGCTTCGAGCTGGACGAAGCCGAGATCGAGCAGCGCATCGCCGAAGGCAAACCGATCGGCCGGCCGCACCTGGCGGGGGCCGTGCTCGGGGCCCCGGCCAATGCGCAGCGCCTGAAGGAGGAGGGCATCGACGACATCGGCTCGCTGATCCGCGCCTACCTGATCGAGGGCAAGCCGGCCTTCCGACTGCGCGAGACGCCGACCGTGGGGGAGGCGATCGACGCGATCCACGAGTCCGGTGGCCTGGCCGTGTGGGCGCATCCGTTCTGGGACATCGAGGAGGACCCGGAAGTGCTGTCGAGCATCGAGCGCTTCCGAGCGCTCGGCATCGACGGCGTCGAGGCCTTCTACGTGACCCACACCGAGCCGCAGACGCGCCTGCTGGCCTCCCGCTGTGAGGAGCTCGGGATGCTCAGCACCGGCTCAGCCGACTTCCACGGCCCCGAGAACAGGCTGTTCTCGCGTTTCATGGCGTTCGAGACCTACGACCTCGAACCCAACCTCGGGCCGATCGCCGACTGACCGGCGTTTTATTTCGATCGATTAATAAAAGAACGACCCCGACGTGACAGCCCCCGCGTCGCGCTCAGCTCAGACGGCGGCGGGCTGCGAGAGCCGCTCCTCCAGTCGATAGGCGAGCGCCTCGAGCGCGAGCTCCTCCGAGACATTCACCTGCAGGCGAAGGCGCGTGTCCTGCACGAGCTCGATCGCCTCGCGCACGGGGCCGCTCTCGCGTCCGGTGGCATCCTCGTCCAGCGCCGCGCGGCGATCGACGGCGTGGATCAGCTCGGGCGCGCCCTCGCACACGCACAGCACGTCGCGCAGCCACAGCTCGGCCAGGCGCAGCGTCTCCTCCAGCGCCTGCGTGCGCGCGCGACGCTCACCGCGCCGGCGGGCCTCGCCGCGCTCGCGTTCGAATTTCTTGCGCTCCTTCGGCGGCACCAGCTCGAGCTCGCTCGCGAGGCGCTCCTGCTCCTGCTCGCCCGAGCGCACGCCCGCCGCCCTGGCGGCCTCGAGCATCTCGAGCCACGGGCGCTCGCCGCTGCGGCCGCTCAGCACGGCGCGCGCGAAGCCCTCGGCGCTCGCCCGCAGGGCGCCGCCGCGATCGCTCGCCAGCCGCTCGGCCAGGCGCGCGTCGCCGAGCGAGAGGCGGGCGCACGCCTGTGCCAGCTCCGGGTCGGTGCTCGACAGCGCCTGCGCGATCCGCTGCGGCGGCAGCGGGTCGAAGCGCACCGGCTGGCAACGCGAGGCGATCGTGGCCAGCACGTCCTCGCGGCGGTCGGTCAGCAGCAGCAGGTGCACGAACTCGGCCGGTTCCTCGAGCGTCTTCAGCATGCGGTTGGCCGCCTGGTCGTTCATCGTCTCGACCGCCTCGATCACGAAGACGCGCCGAGCCGCCTCGAAAGGCGTGCGCGTCGCCGCCGCGACGACCGGCTCCTCGATGTCGGAGACGAGCATCTCGGCCGCGCCCGAGCGGCGCACCCACGTCAGGTCGGGGTGCGCGTCGCGCTCGATCCGCTCCCGCACGCTGCGGGCATCGTGCTTCTCGTCCGCCAGCAGCGCCGCCGCGAAGGCGCGCGCGATCGCGCGCTTGCCCGTGCCCGAGGGGCCGTGGAAGAGGTATGCGTGCGACGCTCCCGCCCGCTCGCTCAGCGCCGGGCCGAGCACGGCACGCGCGTGCGGGTGGGCGTCGATGCCCGGCAGTGCCTCGGCCAGCTCGGTCGCCTCCACGGCGACCATCGTAGAGGCGCCGCGCGGCGCCACACCCCGCGCGTCGTTACCGTCCCCCGCGTGGCGCGCGGCAGGCTGATCACGATCGAGGGTCTCGACGGCGCCGGCAAGTCCACGCTGGCGGGCGCCCTGGCCGAGGCGATCGCCTCCTCCGGCCACGACGTCGAGCTGCTGCGCGAGCCCGGCGGGGTCGAGCTCTCCGAGCGCATCCGTGCGCTCGTGAAGGACCCGGGACTCGAGGTCTCGGCCCGCGCCGAGGCGCTGCTCTACGCGGCCGCGCGCGCGGAGCTCGTGCACGAGCGCATGCTGCCGTTGCTCGACGACGGCCGCTTCGTGCTGCTCGACCGCTACGTCGACTCCTCGCTGGCCTACCAGGGGGCCGCGCGCGGCCTCGGCGTCGAGCAGGTGCGCGCGATCAACCGCTTCGCCACCGGCGGCGTCGAGCCGGACCGCACGCTGCTGCTGCGGATCGACCCGGCGCTCGGGCGCGCGCGGCTCGGCGACCGCGGCGAGCAGCCCGACCGGCTCGAGCTCGAGGACGCGGCCTTCTTCGTACGGATCGCAGCCGCCTATGACGAGCTGGCCGCCGCCGAGCCCCAGCGCATCCGCGTGCTCGACGCGAGCTTCACGCCGGCCACCGTGCTCTCCGATGCGCTCGAAGCGCTCGCCGATCTGCTCGCGCCCGGCCCGCCCGCGCGCGGCTAGCATTCACCGCGACGTGCCCGGACCCGCTCACAGAGCCAAGCCACAGACCTGGTGCCGGGCGCGCGCCGCGCGCCTCGTGGCCGTCTCGGCGCTCGCATTTGCCGCGCCCGGCGGCGCCGACGCGCTCGCGGCCTCTCCCCACGTCACGTCCTCCCCGGCCAAGACGCAGAGCACTGCCACGTCGACCGCCGCCGGCGGCGTCGGCGCTCCCGCCGCCACGACCACGGCGCCGCCCACGAGCACATACGTTCCGCCCGGCGCCGGCACGACGCCGGGGGCCGCCGCCACGCCCGGCGCCGCGACGACGCCGGGTGCCACGACGACTCCTGGCGCCGCCACCACGGTGCCCACGGTCAGCGCCCCGGCAACGACCGCCGCGCCGGCCGGCGCGGCCACGACCCCCCAGCAGACGCAGCCCGCGGGCGCTGCCGAGGCGGGCGCCGAAAAGGGCGACAGCGGGCTCTCGGGCGCGGCGATCGCGATCGCCGCCGCCGCCGCGCTGCTCGTGCTCGGCTGCATCGCATGGGCGCTCGCGAGGCGGCGCGCATTCGAGCCCCATTGGCTGCTCTCGCTCCGTCACGCGATGGCCGAGGCCGGCTTCCGCGCATCGGCGACCTGGTCGGAATTCGCCGACTGGGCGCGGCTCGGACGCTGACCCGAAAAGCTCGATTTTGCGGGCGCTTTTTGGCCTCCAGGCAGGCCGGAAGGGCGGCGCCGGAGTAGTAAAATCAGAGGTGTTTTCGTGCTGTGCAAAGCCTCGTTTCCTGACCGGTTCCGTCCGACCGGAACGGCACGATGGCTGACCCCCGATCAACAGCTCGAATGGCCGCCCGCATCGCCGGCGCAGCAGAGGAGGAAGGTCCGATGAACGAAGCTTCCAACCCCACCATCTCGGACGCGACGGCGCCCGGCAAAGCGCTCGAGATCGAGCGCTTCTTCACTACGCCCGGGACGCATCCGTTCGAAACCGTGGAGTGGGAGCGGCGCGACGCGCACATCGGTCACGGCGACCGCGTCGCCTTCGCGCAGGAGGACGTCGAGTTCCCCCGGAGCTGGTCGCAGAACGCGACCAACATCGTCAGCCAGAAGTACTTCCGCGGGCAGCTCGGCAGCCCGGCGCGCGAGCACTCCGTCAAGCAGATGATCGGCCGCGTCGCAGGCACGATCGCGAGCTGGGGCGCCGAGCGCGGCTACTTCGCCTCCGACGCGGACGCGGAGGCCTTCGAGCACGAGCTGACGCACATCCTGCTGCACCAGATGGCGGCCTTCAACTCGCCCGTCTGGTTCAACGTCGGCTTCGAGGAGCGTCCGCAGTGCAGCGCCTGCTTCATCCTCTCCGTCGAGGACACGATGGAGTCGATCCTCGCCTGGAACACGAAGGAGGGCAACATCTTCCGTGGCGGTTCGGGCTCGGGTATCAACCTGTCCAAAATCCGCGGCTCGATGGAGCCGCTGGCGAAGGGCGGCACGGCGTCGGGGCCGGTGTCGTTCATGCGCGGGGCCGACTCCTGGGCAGGCACGATCAAGTCCGGTGGCAAGACGCGTCGCGCGGCGAAGATGGTCGTGCTCGACGTCGACCACCCCGACATCCGCGAGTTCATCTGGTGCAAGGCGCGCGAGGAGGACAAGGCCGCGGCGCTGCGCGACGCCGGCTTCGACATGTCGATCGACGGCGACGGCTTCTTCTCGATCCAGTACCAGAACGCGAACAACTCGGTGCGCGTCACCGACGAGTTCATGCGCGCCGTCGAGGAGGACCGCGAGTGGCACCTGCTCGCGCGCACCACCGGCGAGCCGATCGGAGAGCCCGTCAGCGCGCGCGAGCTGATGCGCGAGATCTCCGAAGCGGCCTACCGCTGCGCTGACCCGGGCGTGCAGTACGACACGACCATCAACCGCTGGCACACCTGCCCGGCGTCTGGTCGCATCAACGCGTCGAACCCGTGCAGCGAGTACATGCACGTCGACGACTCGGCCTGCAACCTGGCCTCGCTGAACCTGATGAAGTTCCGCCGCGCCGATGGCACGTTCGACGTGGCGTCCTTCGAGCACGCCGTTGACGTCGTGCTGCTCGCCCAGGAGATCATCGTCGGCCCCTCCAGCTACCCGACCGAGGAGATCGGCGCAAACGCCCGCGCCTTCCGCCAGCTCGGCCTCGGCTACGCCAACCTCGGGGCCTACCTGATGAGCAACGGCATGCCCTACGACTCGGACTCGGGGCGCGAGACGGCGGCGGCGATCACGGCGCTGATGACCGGCCGCGCGTACCGCCGCTCGGCCGAGGTGGCCGCGGCGCTCGGTCCCTACGACCGTTACGCGGAGAACCGGGAGGCGCACAACGAGGTGATGCGCATGCACCGCGACGCCTCCTACGTGGTCCCGGAGCAGGACAGCGCCGACGGCGAGCTGCTCGCGGCCGCGCGCCGCTCCTGGGAGGAGGCGGTCGAGCTCGGCGAGGTGCACGGCTACCGCAACGCGCAGTCGACGGTGCTCGCGCCGACCGGCACGATCTCGTTCCTGATGGACTGCGACACGACCGGCGTCGAGCCCGACTTCTCCTTGGTCAAGTTCAAGGAGCTCGTGGGCGGCGGTCAGATGACGATCGTCAACCGCACGGTGCCGCTCGCCCTGCAGACCCTCGGCTACTCCGAGCAGCAGGTCGAGCAGATCGAGGCGCACCTGGCCGAGCACGGCACGATCGTGGGTGCCCCCGGCCTCGCCGAGGAGCATTTCCCGGTGTTCGACGTGGCCGTCGGCGAGCGCGCGATCTCGCACATGGGCCACATCAAGATGATGGGCGCCGTGCAGCCGTTCATCTCGGGCGCGATCTCAAAGACGGTCAACCTTCCGCAGGAGGCGACGGTGGAAGACATCGCCGACGCCTACACGCAGGCCTGGCGGCTCGGCATCAAGGCGCTCGCGATCTACCGCGACGGCTCGAAGACGGCGCAGGCGCTGCGCACGGACGCGCAGAAGGGCGTCGAGGCGCCCGCCGACGTAGACGAGATCGTCGCGCTGGCCGTCGACAAGGCGCTGGCGGAGGTCGGCCCGGCGCGGAGAAGGATGCCGCGCGAGCGCCAGTCGATCACCCACAAGTTCTCGATCGCCGGGCACGAGGGCTACATCACGGCGGGCATGTACGAGGACGGCTCGGTCGGAGAGATCTTCCTCACGGACATCGGCAAGGAGGGATCGACGCTGCGCGGGATGATGAACTCGTTCGCGACGGCGATCTCGATCGCGCTGCAGTACGGCGTCCCGCTCGAGACGCTCGTGCAGAAGTTCAGCTACATGCGCTTCGAGCCGGAGGGCATCACGCAGAACCCGGAGATCCCGTTCGCCAAGTCGATGCCCGACTACATCATGCGCTGGCTGGCCTCCCGCTTCCTCGACGCCGACGCGCAGGAGGAGCTGGGCATCCTCACGCCTCAGGTCCGTGCCCGCCAGGCCGCACAGGAGGCCGCGCAGTCGGTCAGCTCCTCGGACACGGCCGGGCCCAGCGGCGAGGAGGAGACCAAGCCGGAGGCGAGCGCGGGCAACGGCGGTTCCAGCGCACCGGCCGCGTCGTTCACGGACACGCCACCGGTCGTACCGGCACGGCTCCAGGGGCTCGACCTCGGCCCGGCTTGCGGCCAGTGCGGGGGGATGATGCAGCGGACTGGCTCCTGCTACACGTGCAGCTCCTGCGGCAACAACACCGGCTGCGGTTGACGGGCGCGGCTTGAGCGGCGGTCGCTCAGCGTCTTCGTCGGCACAGGCAACGGGAGGTAGCGGAGCGGTCGACTGGCGAGTGCGCGTCTCCCGTCCTGCGCTGCCTGCGCTGGAGCGTTACTCCGAGCGGCTGCACGGCGTGTGGGACGGCGCGATGCTCTCGAACGACGGGCCGCAGGCGCGCGCGTTCGAGCGGGCCTTCGCCCGCTACAGCGGCGTGCAGGGCGCGGTGCTGGCGGCGAGCAACTGCGACGTCGCGCTCACGCTGCTGGTCGCCGCCGTCGGGCCGGCGCGCGGGACCCGCGCAGTGCTGCCGTCGCTGAGCTACCCCTCGCTGCTGCATGCGGTTCAGTGGAACGGCCTGCGACCGTACTTCCTCGACGTCGATCCGCACGACTGGTGCCTGCACGCCGAGCAGCTGGACGGGCAACTGGAGGGCGGCGAGCTGATCCTGGCGACGCACATGTTCGGCGCGCCGTGCGACGTGGTCGGGCTCGAGCGCCTCGCGCGCGAGCAGGGTTGCACGCTGATCCTCGACGCGGCGCAGGCCGTCGCTACGTGGGTCGGCGGGCGACACGTCGCGGATTACGGGGACGGCAGCGCGATCAGCTTCAGCGGCACCAAGGCGGCGACCTGCGCGGAGGGGGCGATCGTCGTGGTCGAGTGCGAGCGGGCGGCGCGCGAGCTCGCGCTGCTGCGCAGGTCGGGCATCGACGGCGGCGGCGCGAGCGTCGGGCTCGGCCTCAACGCGAAGCTCTCGGAGCTGCATGCGGCACTCGGCCTGCTCACGCTCGAAGACCTGGACGAGCAGGTCTCGCTGCGCGACGACCTCGCCGCGCGATATCGCGAGCTGCTCTCCGGCCGCGACGGCGTGGCGCTCCAGCGGATCCCCGACGGGGCGCGCGCCACGCCGACCTACTTCGTCGCCGAGCTCGGTCCGGCACGCGATCGTGCGCGCTCTGCCCTTGCCGCGGAGGGCATCGAGTCGCGGCCGTACTTCCCGGCGCTGCACCGGACGCCGCGGCTGGCCGATGTCGGCGGCGCGCCGCTGCCGGTGACCGAGCGGCTCGACGCGGGCCTGCTGGCGCTTCCCCTGCACGCCTCCGTCACGCCGGAGATCGTGCAGGAGACGTGCGAGATCGTCGTCGATCAGCTCGAGCGCTGATCGACCCAGGTGTACGTCGGGTAGTAGTCCCACACGACCCGCTCGAGCATCGCGAAGCGCACGCCTGAGCGCAGCATGCGCTCGAGCAGGTAGATGTCGCCTGGGAGGTCCAGGGCGCTGGCCACGAGCTCGCGCTCGAAGAAGCGCAGGCCGGCGTGGACGAGCGCGCCCTGAAAGCCGAACTGGGTCGGGCGTGGCGGGAACGCGAGCGTTCGCGTGAGGCTCCCGTCGGGGTGATGAGCGTCGAAGCCACCGTAGGCGACCTCGGCCCGCCGCTCGCGCGCGAGCCCCAGCAGCGAGGCCACGGCGTCGGGGCGCAGGTGGTCGTCCTCGTCGAAGTGGAGCAGCCAGCGCCCGGATGCCCGGCGGGTCGCCTCGTTGCGCGCCATCGCGCTGCCGACGAGCCAGTGGCGCCGCTCGTCGGGGTCCGCCACGATCCGCTGGGTCAGGTTGGCGTAGTTCACCCGCGGGTCGCCGAGCGCCGTCACGGCTTCGCCCACGTCCTCTCCGGCGGCGTCGCCAACGACGAGCACCTCGATGTTGGCGTGGGTCTGGGCGAGCAGCGAGGGCAGCGCGCGCTCCACGAGCAACTCGGTGCGACGCCAGGTGGCCAGCGTGATCGAGACGAGCGGATCGGGATCGGTGAAGGCGTACTCGTAGGATCCGTCCGCACGCAGCTCGTAGAGCCTGCGGCGGTTCTGCGCCTCCTCGTCGAGGATCGCCCGCAGCATCGGCTCGAGCCGCTCCTCGAGCGAGCGTTCCAGCCGCTCCAACCGCTCGCCCAACGCGTCGACACGGCCGAGCACAGCACGAAAGCGCCAGTCGAGCGCGCGTCCGAGTGCCCTGCGGATCACGGCTCGTACGGCCGCGCCGGAACACCCTGGACACGCGCGCCGGGGGCGACCTCGCGGAGCACGACCGCTCCGGCGGCGACCGTCGCGCCTGCCCCGACGCGCGTGTGATCGACGATCGTGCCGCCCATCCCGACGACGGCGCCGGCGCCCAGTCGCACGTGGCTTGCGACGTTTGCGCCGGGCAGCAGCGACACGAACTGCCCGACCTGCACGTGATGCCCGACGAGCGCGCCGCGGTTCAGCAGCGCGTGCTCGCCGACGGCCGTCTCCGCGCCGACCACGACGCCCGGCCCGACGATCGCCCCGCCGCCGACGCGGGCCGAGCGGGCGACGCCTGCCGCCGGGTGCACGATGCTCGCCGCCCGCCAGCCGTGCTCGGCGAGCAACGACCAGTGAGCCGCGCGATCGCCACCCGCCGCGATCACCGCCGCCGCGCCCGGCGGCGCATCGTCAGCTGCGAGCACCCTGTACCCGTGTATCACGCCCCCCACCCGCTCCGGATCGAGCAGCTCGATCAGCCCGGCGATCCTCAGCCCGGCATCGGTCGCCCAGCTCGCGACCTCGGCGGCGAAGGAGCCGGTGCCAGCCAGGTAGACCTGGCCGTCGCTCCCTCCGCTGCCGCGATCCACTCGCGACAGTCTGCACATCCGGGCGGACGCCGAGCGCCTTCGGCGGCGCCGCGAACTCGCGCCGCGTCATCCCCCGTCCCCCCCGTCGACGGGCCCCGACATCCCTTGCTCCTCCCCGACTTCCCGCCGATCAGGCCTCAGAGACACTCTCCGGGGCGCGAGGCCGGAAGGGTCGCAGCTCGCTGTGGCCCGCTCCGACGATGCCGCAGGTGGCCTCGGGTACCTCGTTCCAGACCCCCGCAAGCTCACCGAGTGGCTCGGATGCGATCAACCGTGCATCGTCGGACTCTTCCTGAAGCAGCTGGCGCTCGGGGTAGAGCGTCCTCAACGTCGGCACATCGGTCGTGAAGAAGAGCGACCTCGACTTGGCCTCGCTTGAGTAGCGGAATGCCCAGGTGCTCTCGCCATCGGTGGTCGCGATCGTCCCCTGGAACGGATTGGGGACGCTCAGACGGCGGCCGAGCGCCTCCACGAGCCCGACGGCGTGCTCCACGGCCGCGACCGGATCGTCTTCGAGGCCAAACGTGAGCGCCAGGAAGAACAGGGTCTCCGAGTCGGTCTGGCCTTCGATCTTCGGATACAGCGACGGGTCGACGGCGAGCATCAGATCACGCTTGAGCTTGGCGAACTCGTTGATGAATCCGTTGTGCATGAAAAGCCAGCGGCCGTGGCGAAAGGGGTGACAGTTGGTCTGCTGCACGGAGCTGCCGATGGCAGCCCGGATGTGAGCGAAGAAGTGCGAGGAGCTGATGTGGTCGGCGAGCTCGTGCAGGTTACGGTCGTTCCATGCCGGCTCGATGCTGTGAAAGACGCCGGGCGTCGCCGGCGCCCCATACCAGCCGATGCCGAACCCGTCGCCGTTCGTGGTCTCGGCTCCCAGGCGGGAGTGCAGGCTCTGGTCGATCAGCGAGTGAGCCGGTCCGTACAGCGCCTCTCTGAGCAGGATGGGCGAGCCGGAATATGCGAGCCAGCGGCACATTCGTCGCTCCTTTCTGTCGTGGTGTGATGCGCGCCCGCAGCAGCTTGGGCAGCGAATACATGGTCCCACCCCGCGACGGCAGGGCCTCAGCGGTCTGGCGTCGATGGGGGCGTGAGATACTCGTTCGGTGGCGGCGACGAACGTCGAGATCGTGCGTTCGATCTACGCGGCGTGGGAGCGCGGCGACTTCTCTCGGACGCCCGAATGGGCTCACCCTGAGATCGAGTGCGCCAGCCTCGGGGGTCCGGTCGCCGGTGGCTTCACGGGAACGGCCGGGGTCGAGCGGGCGTGGAATGCCCTGCTCGAGGCCATCGACGGCCCAAGGCCCGAGGCACAGGAGTACCGCGAGGTGGATGACGAGCGCGTCCTGGTCCTGAGCTGCCTGCGCGGGCGCGACAAGAGCAGCGCCGAGGATGTCGAACAGCTGCGGGCGAACCTGTTCCGTATTCGCGACGGCAAGGTCGATCGGCTGATCTTCTACCGCGACCGCGGGCGCGCATTTGCCGACCTCGGGCTCGAGCCCGAGTCCGGAGCTTCCGGCGCGTAGGCGATCCGCAGCGAACCGACGAGCTCAGAATCCGGTGTTCGTCTTGACGCGCTTGCGCTCAGACGGATGCATGCCACCCTTGGCGTCGAGCGCCGCGCATGCGTTGGCGATGTCCTGCCCGAGCGTGGTCGTGAGCGTGTGTCCAAGCGTCTCCTTCACGAGCACGCGCATGATCTTGATGTGTTCGGCGTTCGGCGGAAGCGTGTAGGCGGGCACCATCCAGCCGCGGTCGGCGGCGAGCTGCGCGGCCACGTCGAACTCGTCATATGGATGCTCCCCGGAGAGTTTGAACGCCACGAGCGGAAGCTGCTCGTCCTGCTCATCTCCGACGAGCTCGAAGTCGCCGACGGCGATGATCTCCTGCGCCAGCGTGCGCGCGTTGTACTTCATCGTCTCCATGATGTAGCGATAGCCGTCGTGGCCGAGGCGTGCGAAGTTGTAGTACTGCGCGAGCACCATCGCCGAGCCGGTTGAGAAGTTGAGTGTGAACGTGGCGTCACGCTTGCCGAGATAGTTCTCGTAGAACACGAGGTCGTCGGGAAGATCGCTCTTCTCCCTGAACACCAGCCATCCGATCCCCGGGTAGACGAGACCGAACTTGTGGCCCGAGACGTTGATCGAGCGGACCTGCTCGAGCCTGAAGTCCCACTCCGAATGGGGATAGAGAAACGGCCACACGAAGCCGCCGCTGGCCGCGTCGACGTGCAGGGGTACATCGAGGTCCCGCTCCCGCCGCAGCGTCACCAGGAAGTCGTTGATCCCCTGGATGTCGTCCGCGTGCCCGGTGAAGGTCGTGCCGAGCACCGCGGCGACGCCGATCGTGTTCTCGTCGATGTGCGGCTCGACGTCCTCGGGCCCGATCGTGTACTTGTCGCGGCTCAGTGGAACGATCCGCGGCTCGACATCGAAGTAGCGGCAGAACTTCTCCCACACGACGTGAACGTCTCCGCCGAACACCAGGTTGGGACGGTCGACCGGCTGCCCCGCGGCCTGCATGCGATCCCGCCACTTCCACTTCAGTGACAGCGCGCCCAGCATGATCGCCTCGGAGGACCCTTGCGTTCGCGCACCCGTCGTCTCCCCGGGTGCGTTGAACAGATCGGCGAGCATCCGGATGCAGCGCTGCTCGATCTCGGCCGACTGGGGATACTCGGCGTGATCGATGAAGTTGACGCGCAGGGCTTTCTGTATCACCTCGTCAGCCTCCGGCTCCATCCAGGTGGTGACGAACGTCGCGAGATTGCGCGCAGGCAGACCATCCAGCACCATCTCCTGCTCGATCAGACCCTGCGCTTCTTCCGCGGTCATGCCCGACTTCGGCAGCTTGTGATCCGGGGCGGGCTCGAGCAGGTAGCGGTTGCCGGGAATGCCCGCGAGGGCCTCGATCTGGCTGCGTGTGAGCTCGGGTGAGAGGCGGTCGGGCCCCTGCTCGGCATTCTGGTGCTGAGGTGCCACGTTCATCCTCCTAAGGTCGTGCGCGTCAACTCGCGAGAACGCGGCTCTTCTCAGCGGCGAACTCCTCCTCGGTCAATACTCCCTGCTCCTTGAGGGCGCCCAGTTCCTTGAGCTTCTCTATACGGCTTTCCCCGCCTTCGGCCGGCGCCTGAGCCTGCGGCGCGGCTTGCGCTTCTTCCTGGGCGGCCCAGCGCCCCGCTTGACGACGGCTCACCCGGTTCGAAACGGCCGTCGCCGTTCCGGCTATGGCGGCGGTGCGGGCGACGCCGCGAAGTAGTCCAGGCATCTCCTCCTCCTCCTCTCGTTCAGGACGCCGCCTCGGCGGCGTCGATCAGGTCCTGGACAGGGATGCGCTCGTAGGCGATCGGCACGCCGCCGTTGCGACGCACGGCGGCGACGAAGGGTCCCGCCCAGCGATTCTCATAGACGATCATCACGGCTGCGCTGCCCGGCTCGAGGCCCTCGGCGGCGGTCGCCACGTCCTCCTCGCTCAACAGCCCCGAGGAAGCTCCTTCGAAGGCGGTGAAGTCACCGACGCGCTCGCTGTCGAGATTCGTCGCCTCGAAGCCCGCGAAGGTTCCATCTCCGGTGTCCATCACGAACAGGACGTCGAGCACGCGGATGATCCCGCGATCGACCAGGTCCAGCAGCAACGGTACGGCTTCCCCGGTCATCGATGCATCCGCCGGATAGGCGATCACAACGATGTCAACCGGTCCAAGCTCTTCCTCATGCGCATCCATCACGCCCCCATTCCTCGACACTCGGCCCTAGCTCGGAGGCTACCGCAGGCCGCGCCGACGGCGCCCTTCGACTCCTAACGCCGTTGGGACCTGCGCCGCGCCGCGCGGTAGGCGACGAGCCAGCCGGCTGCAAAGCCGGCGAGGCCGACTGCGACGATCACCACGAACAGCGGCGTCTGCGTGGTCGTGACAAGCCAGTGAACCGTCACCGACTGACTGTTGAGAGCGGCAAACAGAACCACCAAGCCGACGAGCAGCGCCGCCACGATCGTCCGCGTTGACACCTTACGCCTTGCTGCGGGCACATCGGTACGGGGAGAGGTCGACATTCCTCGGCAGTCCTCACTCCCTATCGGCAGGCTTTGCGGGCAGTCACTCAACTGTACGGAGTCTCGGGCACGAGCGTCCACCAACCGAAGCGCGGTTCCGCTGGGCACGGGAGACTGCGGCGCACGGGGGCCCGGTGCGGTGACCGATCATGAGTCGAGCTCGGGAGCGTGTTGAGCCCCAGCACGCGCCGCGCGTTCCTCGGCAGCCGCCTCCGGCATGAGCGCGAGCGCGGCCGCCAGGAAGCACAGCGCGCCCAGGGCAGTGCCCGCATTCGCGATCCGGGCACTGATCGGCTCGCCGGTGGAGGGCTCGACGAGCGATGCAACCGCAGCCGCCCCGAACGCGATCGATCCCAGCAGGTTGAGTGCCACGATCCGCCACGGCAACGACCGCCGCTTCAGACACACCCAGCGGTGGCAGACCTCCGCGAACGCCAGCTCACTCGAGACGAGGAAGCAGATGGATCCGAACGCATCAGGGGCCCACACCCGCCGGTTGGCCTGCTGGGTGCTGAGGCCGTGTTTCATCGCCGCGAAGGTGCTGATGTTGAAGAAGACGGTCCCGGCGAGCTGCACCGATGCGGCCAGCCAGTCGATCCGCCGCGGTTCCCAGGAGGCGAGCCGCCACCGTGAACGTGGAACTCGACGGACTGGACTGGGTTCGACACTCAGCACCTCCGAGTACTGCAGGTACGACGCGGCGGTGAAGAAGATGGACCCGACGAAGAATGTCACCCCAACCGCGGGACGAGAGCTCGCCGACCACTGCGCCGCCACCGCCGCCACCGCGAAGCACAACGAGCCGACGGCGAACAGCACGCTCATCCACCAGCCGCGCCGGTGCGGACGCCACCAGGTTGGCTCGCCGCCATCTCCCGCAGGTGCCCGCCCGCGGGAGGGATGCTGCCCGCGCCCCTTGCGGTGCGCCCGCGAGCGCCAGCGCACCTCGGTGCCGTCGGCCCTGCGCAAGACCTCGTTCGGGACGAACGGGCCGGGGCCGTCGGCGGAAACGAGCTCCCAGCCGCCTGGCGCCCCTGAATCACCAAGGGAACTGCCGTTGGTGCCGGTCCGCACCCCAAGACCGTACCGGCAGCGAGCTGTGCCCTACAGACGGTGTCGCCTAGCCGGACATGTCGGGCGAGCTGAGGCCGTCGCCCGAGCGCGAGCTGCCGTCGGTCGACGCGGCGCCCGACGTCGTCGTCGATCGGTCGGGCGAGGGGCCGCTGTTGGCGGCGTCGGCGGCTTGGCTCGATCCGTCGCGGCCGTCGCCGGTGAGCGGCATAGACGACTGCGTGACCCGGTCGCGGCTGAGCCGATCGCCCGAGCCTCCAGAGCTTGGCCCGGAGCCGCGTACGCCAGCCCCGCCGATCAGGAATGGCGTCTCTGAAACGCGGCCGCTGCGATCGCCGTCGTGACCGGCGCCGCGACGGTCGCCCACCCCGTGCAGGCGATCCTCGCCGCCGCCCTCGAGCCGCCGCGACCGAGCGGTGCGCCGGCGTAGGAGGTCATCCGAGCCGTGGTGTCCTCGCCGGTCGATCTCGGCCACGAGCCGGGTCACCTGCCGCGCGACGCCGACCGGGGCGGATGCGCCAACGACGCCGAGGGTCCGGACACGGGCAGCATCGCCCCCGCTCGCCGCCGACGGAGCGCCGGCGCCGCGGTGGGATTGTGCGGCGCGGTGCCGATGGGAGGCGAGGTCGCTCGCGCCCGTGGCGATCGCCCCTGCGGTGACGACGGCGAGGCCCCCCTTCAGCAGGGCACCGGCGAGCCCGGCCGCGCCGGCGCCACCGGCGGTGAGCTCAGCGACCCGCTCGGCGCTCGGCGCAGTCGCCCCGCCGCCGCGCGCGGCGAGCTCCAGCAGGGGCTGCGGCGTCAGCGCGGCCGCCGCGCTGCGCAGGGTGCTCCGCGCCCGGTACAGAAGCCCGCGAAGCGCACCCGGCGTGATCCCGAGCGTGTCGGCCACCTGCACGTGGGACTGCCCGTCGACCGCGGTGAGGAAGATCGCCTGCCGCTGCATGCGTGGGAGCGCGGCCACGTCGCAGAGCGCGTCGCGCGCTGCGATCGAGCGCTCGATGTTCGACGCCTCGGCGAGACCTGCCCGATCCTGCACGGCCTGGGTCAGCTCGCCGTGGGACTCGGCGGGGCCGCGGATTGCGTTGACGGCGAGGTTGTGCACGATCCGATAGAGCCAGCTGCGCACATCACGCACCTCGGCACCGCGCGAGAGAGCGATCCAGGCCCGTATCAGCGCCTGCTGCAGCACGTCCTCGGCCTGGGCGTCGCTGAGGCGCATCCGCCGACGCGCATAGCGCAGCAGCGGGCGCCTGTAGCGGTGCACGAGCGCCTCGAAGGCGCGCTCCTGACCTTCCCGCGCCAGCGCGAGCAGACGCTGGTCCGATTGGGACGCCAGCAGCCGGATCGAGATCCTCGGGCTCATCGTTGGACTCGCATCGCTCCCTTCCCTTCAGACGCCGCAGTCGGCCGATCCTTACCGAGCGAAAGATCTCCTTCACCGGCAATCGACCGACGACCGACCGTCGCGAGACGGCAAGAGGGGCGGCTCCGCCGAGCCGCCCCTCTGCGCGATCGTCCTGTTCGAGCCGTGGATCGGGCTACAGCTCGACCTTCACCCACGTTGCGCCTTCTTTGCTGACGCTGAGGAAGGCCTCCTCGACGCTGGCTCCGACGACGAGCGCGGCGGTCGTGCAGTGCTCGCCCTGGTCGTTGTCGTCGTCGCCCGGGCCGTCACCGTTCTGATCGCCGGGACAACCGGATCCGCCCTGATCGTCGCTGCGGTCGTCCAAGCCGTCGTCATCGCCGCGATCGCCGCCGGAGAAGTCGGCGGTGTTCGCGGTCGGCGCAGGGCACTCGATCTCGGTCCGTTCGGTGACCTTGCCGCTGACCGTGGAGCCGTCGTTCAGTTTGATCGTGAGCACGCCGCCGGAGAACGAGGCGATCGTGCCGGCGGTGTCGCTCGCGCCGGAGCTGGTCGTGCCACTCGGCGAGCCCGCCGACGTCTGGGCGTGGAACGCGAGCAGGCGGGCGTGGTGGTGGTGGCGATGGTGGTGACGCGCACCGTTGTGGGCGAGGGCGACGCTCGGCGCAGCAAGCGACAGCGTCGCGACTGCGGTCATGATCGTCCGTCTCATCTGCAGTGCCTCCTTCGACCGCAGCGGCGGTCGGTGGTTTGCGGTGCCCATTAGACATGGGGCGAGGGCCAAACTTCACGCGCCTGGACAAAGAATTGGTGATGATGTCGGGCGTGCAGACGGCCCCGGAGGCAGTGGTGTTCGACAACGACGGGCTGCTGCTGGATACCGAGGAGGCGTGGACGAGGGCCGAGCAGAGGCTGTTCACGGCGCTTGGGCGCGACTTCACGATCGAGCACAAGCGGGCGTTGATCGGCTCCTCGCGGGCGCTGGCTGCGGTCAAGCTCGAAGCGATGCTCGAGCGCCCCGGCGCGGGCGAGGCGCTGATGGACGAGCTGCTGCGACTCGTGATGGAGGAGGCGCTTGCCGGCGTGGCGCCCCGCCCGGGCGCGCGGCGGCTGCTGGAGCGGCTCACGGCCGCGGGCGTTCGGCTCGCCGTCGCCTCCAACTCCGAGCGCGAGTTCCTCGAGCGCACGCTCACGAGCGCCGGCCTGTTCCCGAATGGGCCATTTGCCGCGGTCGTTTCGGCCAACGATGTCGAGCATCCCAAGCCGGCGCCTGACATCTACCTCGAGGCGTGCCGACTGCTCGGCGTGGCCGCGGCCGACGCGGTCGCGCTCGAGGACTCTCCGATCGGCGTCGCCTCGGCGGCAGCGGCGGGCATGTTCGTGATCGCCGTGCCCTACTTCCGGGGCACCCCGATCGCGGGCGCGAGCATGCAGGCCGACACCCTCGGCGACGCGTCGGTCGCGCAGGCCCTGGGACTGCAGGACGCGCAGCCCGATGGGCGCGCTCCCGGAGAGGGCGATCGCTCCGAGCCTTCGGCGGCAGGCGAGCGCCCGGCGGCCTAGTCTCGGCCCTAGACGAGCTCGGCTGCCAGCGAGAAGCCGGCGCTCATCAAGGCGCCGGCTCCCGCCACGGCCGCTGTCGCCTGCGCCCGCCTCGCGCGAACCCGGCCCCGGAGAGCGGCAGCTCGCTCGCGCAGCCAGGTCAGCGACTGTGGCTCGCCGCAGCGACTGCGCCAGCCCTCGAGGGCCTGCTCCAGGCGCTCGCGCTCGGAGATCGTGGCCAGCACCTCGACGCGGCCGCCCCCGTCCTCGGCTCCCCCGAGACGCACCAGGTAGAGCTCGCCCGTGTCGCACACCCAGGCCGCGCGGTGAATCGGCCCGTTGGCGGTCTCGCGCCACCAGAGCCCGACGTCGCACTCGCGTGAGTGCACGCGGCGCTCGTCCGCTGCGTAGAAGTTGTGCAGCGAGTTGTAGCGCGCGATCGGAGCCCTGCGTCGTTGCTCTTGCTGTCTCATGCGGCACCGCCCGGATGTCGAGGGGAAGCTGGTGCGCACAGCCTTTCGCGCCGCCCTAAATCCTGCCTTAGCGTGGGGGAAGAACTTCCGGCTCCGGTGCCGCCGGCACCCGCTCCGGGGGGCGGCGCCGGGCTGGAGCGCATGCGCCCGGGGGACGGCGACGCGAGCGCCGCACGCCGGCGCCGCGGCGCGCGCGTGCCGCGGCGCCCAGAGGTCGCCGGCCCGCGCCGGGCCCGGTGACCTCTGGGGATCGCGCGAAGAGGGCGATCAGCCGTTGAGGCGCTTCTTGAGCGCGCTCGCCGCCGAGAACTTCGCGGCCTTGCTCGCCGCGATCTGGATCGTCGCGCCGGTCGACGGATTGCGTCCTTGCCGCGCGGCGCGGTGGCTGACGCTGAACTTGCCAAAGCCGGCAAGAGCGACCTCACCTCCAGCGGCAAGCTCGTCGGAGACCGCGTCGATGATGCTCTCCACCACCTGTCGGGCCTGACTGGCAGCCAGTCCGTTTCGACTGGCGACCTGCTCGGCCAGCTCGTTCTTGGTCATACCGCTCCCTTCTCGGGTGTCGTTACTGCGAGCAGGCTAACCGCTCGTGAGGACGACGAAACCAATAAACACGGGACATCGGCCCGCGGAAGGCCCTAATTTCCGGGGAACTTGACCGGCCGCGGTGCGGCGATCGGCGCGTCGAGCGGCCGCTTGGGGGCGATCGCGCTGCGCCGCGGGACCAGCGCGCCCGCGGCGCAGGCCGCCCACACGGCGGCCAGCCAGGCCGCACAGGCGAGGCCGACGTGCACCCACACCAGCTGCGTGGGCAGGTGCGTCTTGTATTGATCGAGGCCGACGACGCCCTGCAGGGCGAGCAGCACGCAGAGCGCCGTCAAGGGGCGACGCACCTGCGAGCGGGCGTCCCTGCGTCGCGCAAGCCACCACACAGCGAGCGCGGCGAGCCCGAACGCCAGCGCGATCTCGCCGTGGCGGTGGATGACGAAGTCCATCGTGCCGCGGCCGTCGAAGTCGAGCCGGTTGATGCGCTGTCCCGGCGAGCCGCCCGCGTGCGGGCCGGCGGCGGTTGCGGCGGTGCCGGCGAAGATCGTGAGCGCGCCCAGTGCCACGAGCCCCCGTATCGAGCGGATCAGCGCGCGATCCGGCGGCGTCGGCTCGGCGGGCGCGGCTCCGTTGGCGGCGGCGAGCGAGCCGTTCGCCGCCGCGGGCGCGGGATCTGCCGCAATCTCGGCGCGATGCCTTCGCGCCTCCTCGGCTTGGATTTCGAGAAGCGCCGATTCGTGCCCGGCGCGCCACGCGAGCACGGCGGCGGCGAGCAGGATCAGCATGGACAGGGCGAAGTGCCCCATCACCCAGCCGTAGTCGAGCTCGCCGCGCACGGTGAAGCCGCCGAGCACGGCCTGGCTGATCACGCCGAGCGGCAGCAGCGCCCCGAGCCACATCAGATCGCGGCGGTAGGGGCGCCGGCGCAGCGCCAGCAGCCAAGCCGCGCCCGCCGCGATCGAGACCGGCACGGTGATCAGGCGATTGGAGAACTCGATCACGGCATGCGTGTTCAGGGGCGGATAGGCGTGCCCGTAGCAGCGAGGCCAGTCCGGACAGCCGAGGCCCGAGCCGGTCAGGCGCACGGCGGCGCCGCTGAGCACGATCAGCGTGAGCGCCGCCAACGCCGCGTAGGCGGCGTGGGAGTACTGGCGGGGGGTGACGGTGTAGCCGTTCGTGCGCGCCCGCAGGCGCTCGAGCCGTGCGCTCATCGCCTTAAGTCTGTCAACTCCGCGGCCGCCGCCATGCCGGCTCAGCGGCCTGCGAGCCAACGTTCGGCGTTCTGGTCGTAAAGCTCGCGCACGATGTCCTCGAGGCCGCTGGTCAGCTTCCAGCCCGGGAAGTCCTCGGCGAAGGGGCGCACGTCGCTGATCCACCAGCGGTGGTCGCCGATCCGGCTCTGCTCGCTCAGCGTCCAGTCGAGCTCGCGGCCGGAGACGCTCTGGCACAGCTCGATCGCCTCGAGCATCGAGCAGTTGCTGAAGCGCCCGCCGCCGATGTTGTAGACGGCGCCGCCGGTCCGCGCGTCGCGATGGAAGTGCTCGAAGGCCGAGACGAGGTCGGCCGAGTGGATGTTGTCGCGCACCTGCTTGCCGCCGTGGCCGAACACTGTGTACGGCTCGCCCGTGACGGTTGCACGCATCAGATAGGACAGGAAGCCGTGCAGCATCGTTCCGGCGTGATTCGGGCCGGTAAGGCAGCCACCGCGAAAGCACACGGTCGGCATTTCGAAATAGCGCCCGTACTCCTGCACGAGCAGGTCCGCCGCGGCCTTGGAGACGCCGAACAGTGAGTGGGTGCTGCGATCGATCGGCATCGACGTGTCGATCCCCTCGTGGTAGGGGTGCTCGTCGGGCAGCTCCAAGCGCGTGCCCAGCTCGACGAGCGGCAGCGAGTTGGGCAGATCGCCGTAGACCTTGTTGGTCGAGCAGTGAACGAACGTTGCGGTCGGGGCGTGCCTGCGCGTCGCCTCCAGAAGATTCAGGGTGCCGAGCGCGTTGACCTCGAAATCGGTGTGCGGGTCACCCGCGGCCCAGTCGTGCGACGGCTGGGCCGCGGTGTGAATCACCAGCTCGATCCGGGCGGCGTGCTCGGCGAACAGCCACTCGATCGCGTCGCGGTCGCGGATGTCGATCTCCAGCGATCGGAACGACTCGGGGTAGCGTTCGAGCAGTGAGGCGGTCATCGGGGCGGTCGAGGCCTCGGGTCCGAACAACCGCGCCCGCATGTCGTTCTCGAGGCCCACCACGTCAAAGCCGAGCTCGACGAAGCGCGCGACCGACTCCGAGCCGATCAGACCACCGGAGCCCGTGACTATCGCGATCGCCATCTGCCCGAAGCTACCCGCCCGCGACCGCGAAGCTCATGCGCGGTACTCGAACGGCAGTTCCTGCGCGAGCTCGCGCAGCAGCGGCGCAGCGGAGTCGCGGGCGGAGATCGTCAGCTCGGACTCGGGCAGCGGCCACTCGATGCCGACGTCGGGGTCGTTCCACGCGATCCCTCGCTCGAGCGAGGGATCGTGGTACGCGGTCTGCTTGTAGATGACGTCGGCGACGTCGCTCAACACGCAGAACCCGTGGGCGAAGCCGACCGGCACGAACAGCTCGCGCATGCTCTCGTCGTCGAGCTCGACCGCGTCCCACCGCCCGTAGGTCGGCGAGCTACGGCGCAGGTCGACCGCCACGTCAAGGATCCGTCCGCGGGCGCAACGCACGAGCTTTGCCAGACCGTCGCCGACCTGGAAGTGCATACCGCGCAGAACGCCCCGCGCCGAACGGGAGTGGTTGTCCTGGACGAAGCGCACCGCTTCTGGGATGCCGAGCTGCCCGTTCCACTCGCCGCGGTAGGTCTCGCAGAAGAAGCCGCGCTCGTCCCCGTGCGCCACCGGTTCGATCGCCATCAGCCCCTCGAGATGGGTCGCACGGACGCGCATAGGCGCAAGAGGGTAGCCGCTTGCCTATATTCGCCCGACGATGAGCACGCGCTTCACCGCAGGCCATTCGGCGGTGGGCCGGCGCGCCGCATGGGCGCCCGGTCCGCAGGCGCCGCAGCTCGCCACGGGGGCCGTGCACGTGTGGAGGGTCGATCTCGATGCCGTGGGCGGCGGCGTGCTCGAGCGGCTCAGCGCCGGGGAGCGCGACCGCGCAGCGGGGATCGCGGTCGAGCGTGAGCGCGCGCTCTGGAGTCGCTCGCGCGGAGTGCTCAGGGAGCTCTTGGCCCGCTATGCAGCAGGCCAAGCCGACCGGGTCGAGCTGAGCATCGGCTCAAACGGCAAGCCCGAGTGCTCGCGGCGCGGCGGTGGAGACCTGTTTTTCAACCTCTCGCATTCACGAAACCTGGCGTTGTACGCGTTCTCCGGGGACGCTCCGGTGGGAGTGGACATCGAGGTCATGCGAGGCGAGCGCGCGCGTGCTGGTGTCGATCGCATCCGCGTGGGGAGGCGCGCACTGGGAGAGCACGAAGCGCGACGCCTGAGCCAGGTCGCGCCCGAGCGCCGCGAATGGGAGTTCCTGCGGGCATGGACCCGCCACGAGGCCGAGCTCAAGCGACTCGGCAGAGGGATCGGCGGAACGCGCGCGCAACGGCGGCCAGAGTGTGGCTGCTCGCCCGCGCAGGCCGACGATCACCGCGCGGCGCCGGCGACGGTCGAGCTCGACGTCGGTCTCCAGGCCGCGGCGGCGCTCGCGCTGGCACGACGTCCGGGCGAGCTGTGGCGGTGGGCCTGGGCCTAAAGGATCTTGACGGTGATCCGCTGGGAGACCGTCTTGCCGTTGACGACAGCCGTGAGTATCGTCGAGACGCCGTGTTTGGCGCGGATCTGCCGGAGCAGCTTCGCCTTGACGCGGATCGCCAGGTGCACGGTCTTGTTCGCAGGCAGGCTGAAGCCGACACGACCGTACGTGTCTGATCGGCCGTAGCCCGAGAGCTCTCCTCCGTTCGAGCCGAGCGTCGCCACGCCGTTGCACGGGCTGACGCGACAGAACATCGCCACGGCCACGATCCGACTGTGGTTGACGCCATCCGTCTGGGGGCTGATGCGGATCGGCGCGAGCACCGGGGGCAAGCCTCGCTTGCCGCCCGGGCATACGTGCGTAGCATCCCCGTCCGTCCCGAGCGTCACACGCAGCATCAATTCCTCGTCTTGCGTCCGCGCGAAGCCGTCCATCGCAGAGGTGTCCTGAGGCGAGATCAGCGTCCCGTTATTCGTGCCCCCGCCGCGGATGAAGGATCCCACGGTCGAGCCGGGGACGCGGGCGAGGACGCGGTAGGGGACGCCGCTCTGGTAGGAGTGCCCGACGAAGCCGCCCTCCTCGTTGAAGCCGACGAAGTCGCCCGCGCTGACGCACAGGTTGGTCGGTTCGTAGGTGGAGACCGTGGAGCCACTCGCGCCGCCCACGCCGCATACCGGGATGTCGAAGGGCTGTGAGGTGATGTTGATCTTCGCGCCGCCCCCAGGCTGCGGAGTCAGTGCCTGAAAGTGGATCTCGGTGAGCGGTGGGGTGCCGTCGGCAGCAGGGACAGCGCAGCCCTCGAGGGCGACCTTCAGCGCTTGGCCTGTAGCCGGAGCGCGCGCCGCCCCATTGGCCAGATTGAGGTTCCACAGCACTCCGTCGGCACCGAAGTGGTAGGTGTGGACCACGCCGTTGGGGGCCTCAGGCGAAGGCGGTACGCTCGTGTCCGTCCCTCGGTAGCTGAGGTCGTGGGCGGTGTCGAGTGTCGCGGGCGTCGAGAGGGTGCTGCCGAAGGTCGTGATCTTGCCCTCGGCCGTGGCCGCGAACGAGAGAGTGATCGCGCATGCGAGCACCGCGACGCTCGCGAGCGGGCGCGACGCCGATGGCACCGGCAGGCGGCAACCGACGGCGTCGAGGCGATCAGGGGGCATCGATCTCCTATCGGCACGCCGGGCGGCCCGGCGAGGCACGTTCGACAGACGTACGAGCGATGCGGCATCACAGGTCGTCCGAGTCGATCCACATCAGATGCCAGGCGGCTTCTGCCGAGATCGACTCGACATCGAGCGAGTCCGACACCGAGCGGATGATCAGCTTGAAGGCAAACGGGCTGCGCAGGAAGCCAAAGCGGCGGAGCCTGTGTCGCGCGGCCTGGTGGCGCGAGATCATCGTGACGATCGCCTCGACGCCGGCGCGGCGCGCGGCCCGGTCGATCTCACCGTAGAGCGCCGCCAGCGCCGGTTGCTCGCCGTCGAGCACCATGAGGTCGAGCAGCGCGAGCGACGGGATCCCCTGCAGCGTTGCGACACGCCCGACCGCGACGGCTACGACCGCGTCGTCGCGGCGCACGCGGAACACCTCGTAGCGGGTCTCCGGAGCGCCCAGCCGCCAGCGGTAGAACTCGGGCGTCTTGACGAGGTGGTTCTCGACCGACGTGGCCCAGCGTTCGAGGAACGTGCGCAGCTCGGGGCCGTGGAGCAGCTCCTCGGGAGATCCCGTCTCCGCGCGATAGCCCTCCGCACCACGACCGCGCGCCGCGAGCAACGCGCGGAGCGCGCGCAGACCGAGGTTCACGATCGGCGCGAGCACGCCCAGGCGCCGCGAGGCGAGGATCGCGTTCGACTTCAGAGGCCGAAGGTACATGGGCAGCTCGAACGCCACTTTCCAGCCGACCCGCAGGTGCCCGCCCATCACCTCGCGGCGAATCGGGTAGCCGGTCACGAACGCGAGTGCGCTTTCGTCCAGCCGCGAAAGCGCGTACTCGCCGAGCTGCGTGAAGATCCCCCGGCCGCGCGCGGCGGGGCTGGTCATCACGTCGCAGGCCATTCCCGCCGTCACTGCTCGCCCGCCGATCCGGTACGGGTAGGGAATCCATGCGTAGTAACCGAGCAGCTCGCCCGCTTCGCGCGCCTCGTACTCGTAGGAGTGCGGCTCGCCGGGGGCGCTGTGGAACTTCCACCGATAGTGCTCGATCGACGCCGCGCCGACGCCGCCGTGCTCCGGGAAGGCGGCGTTGAACAGCTTGCGCTGTTGCTCCAGTCCGATCTCCGGCTCGAACTCGCCGAACTCGACGCTCAACCGTACAGGCCCCCGTTCAGATGCAGCACCGGTCCGGTCGTCTGGGCCTCCTCCTCGCTCAGCAGGAAGGTCAGCATGCCGCCGCCGCCGTTGGCGCCGGTCAAGAGGACCGGCCCGCCGATCGCGCGCCGTGAGGGAACCTGGGCTGCCGAGCCGGCGGCGCTCATCCGGCGGCGGCTCGATCGTTGCGCCGCAGGAGGGGCACTCGGCGGCGCTTGTGTTGCAACTCGATCGCTACGAGCAGGCGCAATACGTACCACAGCCCCGTGACCGCTCCGGTGCTCGCGCTACCGTACATCCGCGGCGTCATCGCGATCGGATGCTCCACGATCCTCGCGCCCGCCCGGCCCGCCTCGATCAGCGCCTCGACGGTGTCGCCGAGGTATTCGACCGGATAGTCGGCCGCGAAGTTGTCGAGCAGCGGTCGGCGGATCGCGCGGAAGCCCGAGCTGGTGTCGGACACGTTCACTCCGGCGACGCGGCGCACGCGAGCGGACAGCGCGCGCATCGCCAGCCGCCTGGCGCCGTGCACTTCGTACGGGCCTGATCCCGGCACGAAGCGCGACCCGACGACCATGTCCGCGTCGGACGCGCGCATCTCGTCGAGCAGTTCGCGGACCTGCGCAGAGTCGTGCTGACCGTCGCCGTCGACCTGCACGACGACGTCGTAGCGGTGGGCGAGCGCCCAGCGAAAGCCGCAGCGCAGCGCGCCGCCCACGCCCACGTTGACCGGCAGCTGCAGGACATGGGCACCGGCCTCCGAGGCCCGCTTGCCAGTCTTGTCGATGGAGCCGTCATCGACCACGCAGACGTCGTACCCGTGCTCGCGTCCGCCACGCACCACGGCACCCACGCTGTCCTGCTCGTTGAGCGCAGGAACGATCAGCAGCACGCGGCCGAGCTCACTCATACGCGTGGCAGGTCCCGTGTCTGGAGCGGCGCCGTGCTTCCCGCGCCCGGCGCGTCCGGGGCAGACCCGCGCTGCTCCAGCTCGCGCACGCGCTGCTCGACCAGCGCCGAGTGCTCACTCAGATCCTGGATCGCGCGGTGCAGCCCGGACAGCGAGATCGACAGCTGCAGGCAGATCAGCCCCAGGAACACGATCAGCACCCCGAGCGAGAAGCCGGTCTGCGTGAAGCCGAGGTGTTTGACCTGGCGGGAGGCGAGGGCGAGCAGCGGCGTGCCGAGGAAGCCGAGCAGCGCCACGCTGAGCCAGCCGAGCCCGTAACGAAGCGAGAGCAGCCCGCGGCGAACGAGCACGATTGTGGAGATCATCAGGGCGACGGCGCCGGCCATCGCGAGTGCCGTCTGGAGGCTCACGACGGTGCCGCCTTCAACGCCGGCGCGATGCCGCCCCGCGCGAGCATCACCGCGCCGGGCAGGCTCACAACGAACAGAACGGCAACCGACAGGATCGAGATCAGCGCAGCGTCGGTGGCCCCGATCGAGGCTCCCCCGAGCAGCACCACATACGAGCCCTCGCGCACGCCGAAGCCGCCGATCGAGATCGGGATCAACGTGACGACCGTCACGAGCGCGAGCACTACGGCAGCGGTCGCGTAGGCGAGGTGGACCCCGATCGAGTCCGCGAGCATCACCAGCCCGAGCGAGATCAGCGCCTGGTAGAGCAGGCTCGCGCAGAGCACGACGAACATGGTCCATGGCTCCCGCGCGTAGCCGCGCAGGAGCGCCCGGATCTCCACGGCATGGGAGATGAACCTCTGCGGCACCAGGGCCCGCGCCAGGCGTGGGCTGCGGAACACCGCCGTCGCAACCAGCGCGCTCCCCACCACGACAGCCGCCGTCACCCATGCGAGGAAGACCTGCGCCCCGTCGGGCACAGTCGCCGACTGGAACGCGAAGGCGAGCCAGGCCATCCCAAGCAGGCCGGCGAGCCCGCCCAGGCGATCGACGACAACCGACACGGCCGCTCGCGTCAACAGCGTCCCGCGACGCGCGACGAGCAGCGTGCGCGTCACATCGCCACCGACCGACGTCGGCAGGAACGTGTTGGAGAACGTGGCCACGGAATAGATCCGCGCGACCGCCCCGACGCGCACGTCGAGGTCGGCCCCGCGCAGCAGCAGCAGCCAGCGACAGCCGCCGACCACAAGCGCCACGAACACGAGCCCCACCGCCGCGAGGAAGTAGAGCGGGTGGCCGTGGCTGAAGCGGCTGCCCATCCGGCTCCAGTCGATCTGGGCCGCGACCAAGCCGAGCAGGCCACACGTCACGAGGATCCGGAACGGCAGCGACTCGGCGACCCGACGCACCCTGCCGAGCAGCGAGATCGCCTCCGTCTCAACGCTCATCAACTGCATCCGAGAAGCGGTAGCTCGACATCGAGCAGACGTCGTGCAACGGCACCGAGCGTGGGTCCTGGGCCTTCCGCGGCGGCGATCGCTTCGTCCAAGCGGCCGAGGGTAGCGGTCCTGCGCATGTGCACGATCCGGCTCGTCAACCAGCCTGCGTGCGGCATCACGAAGAACGGCTCGTCCGGGTCGAGGTCGTATGGATGAAGGTAGCTCCAGGGAACCGTCGCCGGGTCGAGTTCGCGCATGAAGCGCCTCGTGAGGAAGGCGGGCACGAAGCGAAGATAGACGCCGCCGAGGAAGGGAACTTGCGCACGAGCGATGCCGCCGACCGGGCAGGGCAACTCGAGCAGGCCGCTGCCCCATCGGAATGCACCGACGGGCGCGCCGGGCCAACCGTGCAGGGGATTGCGAGCCGGGAGTACGCTGGAGGAGTACTCGAAGCTGGCGCCCGTGAGCTCGTCCACCGCCCATCTCGTCGCGGGGGTCAGCGAGAAGATCGGGGCGCGAAAGCCGCTGACCCTCACCTGCCCGACCTGCTCGAGCAGTTCGCGCCCTTCGCGAAGCTCTGCGCCCAACCGCGCCGGACCGACGTCCTGCAGGGCCACGTGACGCATGCCGTGGAGCGCCAGCTCGTGCCCGCCGTCGACGACACGTCGGATCAGCTCCGGATGACTGCGCCCCAGCTCCCCGACGACGAAGACGGTGGCCGCCGCCCCCTGCGCCTCGACGTAATCGAGAAAGCGGTGACTCATGCGCACGAAGCGCGCCTCCTGCATGTTCGAGCGCCGGTTGTCCTCGAGGTCGAATGTCAGTGTCAGCGCCATGGGTCGCCCATGGCGGCACGAAGGCCGGCACCTGATCGCTCCCCACCAGCGCGGGCCGGCACCTAGAGAAACCGGCCATGGGCTGAGCCGACACGCAGCAGCCTGGCATCTCGTATTGGCCGCAAATGCGCGAGCCGCGCGCACACCTCGCGAGAGCTCGCCCGTCGCAACTCCTCGTAAACCGCCACGCGCGGGTTCGACTCAAGCTCAGAGCCGCCGACAGGCAGACTGGCGGCCCGCGAGCCGCGCTTGTCACGACGCGCCGACCAACGCTCTGTGCGGACGCGTTGCGGGCGTCTGCAGACTATGCACCAGCGGCCATCGAGCACCCGGGGAGATGCTACCCGCGTGCTTCCGGGTATGCAGGTGCACGGTGATCCTCGTGCGCTACGCTCCCGCCTTGGCGCTCGTCGCGCCCCGCTCCTCCGGTCTGGGTGAGCTCGAATCGCCGCCCAGCGTTCCGCGACACCCTCGATCCAGATGAGCATCAAGATCCCCGGCCCTTCGGATGAGGAGCACGTGATTGCGCCCGTGACGCGTCACCGCGAACCCGCCAAGAGGGTGCGGGGGCTCGCGCTCGTCGCGGCGGCCGTCTGCATCGCGCTGCTCGTCGCTGAGGTCGCTTCCGGCTGGAACGTCCTTCATTCGACTGAATTCTTCACCGCGCTGGCGGCCCGCAAGTACGTCTGGGCAAACGCCCTCGCGGCCACGCTCGTCGCAATCGTTGCGATCTTTGCCCCAGGACGGTGGAGGTGGCTGGCCGTCATCGGTCCGGGCCTGTACTTGCTGGCGATCCTCCTGGCCACGGCGATTGGCGGCGGTGCGGCGCTGGCGATGGCGACGGCCGTGCTCACGATGACCGCGCTGTGGGACACGGGCGAGCGCCTGCTTCGACACCTGGGCGCTCGGTCGCTCGCGAACAACGTGCTGGTCGCGTGGCTGGCTGGGATCGGGCCTTGGAGTCTTGCGACGATCCTGCTCGGCCGACTGTCTCTGGTGAAGTGGTGGACCCTGGGGATCCTGCTCGTGCTCGTCGGCGGCGCCGGCCTCGCTCGACTGCTCGAGATGACATGGAAGCACCGTCGCGCGATCGAGCAAGAGATCGCGAGCTCCCCCATGGGTCTCGCAAGCGCAGGCGTGATCCTGATCACAACGGGATGGGCGGCCATCTACACGGCAGCGCCCGAGCTCCAGTACGACGCGCTCTACGGCAAGGCCTCCCTACCGGAACAGTGGGCGCGAACAGGGCACATCGGCTCCCTCGTCCAGCACGTGCAGTTCGAGATCGCGGGCTGGTTTCAGGTGCTGGCCACGCTCGGTCACCTGTTCGGCGCGACCGCCGTCGGAAGGTATCTGCAGCTGATCGGTCTGATGTCTGCTGGCGTGGCGATCTGGTGGTGGGGGCACCGGCACGGCTCGCTCGGACCGTTGGCGGCCGTCGCGATCGTCGTTACACCCAGCGTCTTCTGGCAGGCGAGCACAGCGGACGATGACATCCTGCTTGCGCTCTGCGCGCTCGCGCTCGCGGTTGCGATCGTCGAATCGGTGCGCACAGAACGCGGTCGCCCGACACGCGGCGTCGCGTTCGCGCTCGGCCTGATGGCTGGCTCCGGACCCTCGCTGAAGCTCCATCTGACACCTCTGTTCGCCTTCCTGCTGCTGGGCTGGATCGTCGCCGGGCGAAGATCGCGCTCGGTCCTGAGGCGCCTCGGCTACTCGCTGCTTGGGGTCGCCATCACGGGCCTGCCGCCATTGATCCTCCGATGGGCCGATAGCGGCAACCCGGTGCTCCCCGCCTACAACAACATCTTCCGCAGCAAGTATTGGCTGCCGGTCAACGAACAGCTGAACTTCCCGTTCTGGATGCACCCGGGGGCGTGGGGACCGATCGCGGGTGTGTGGAAGGCGGTCGTCGATCCGAAATTGATGTCCGAGGACGCTCCTCCGGGTGCGTTCGGGGTGCTCATCGGCGCACTTGTCATCGCGCTGCTGCTGGGCTGGATCGGAAGCGACCGCTCTCGCGCGAGTCGGGTGGTGTGGGTCGCGTTGCTGCCAGCGGCCGTGTTCTGGTGGCTGAGCTTGCGCTACCTGCGCTATCTCCTGCCGGCGGGCTTCGTATCGGTGGCGCTGATAATCATGCTCACCCCCGGCGTGAAGCTGAGGGGACGTGGACAGCTGCTCGCGATCGCCGGCGTCACGCTCGCGGCCGCCGCGAGCTTTCCCGTGACGATCTCGCAGTTCTGGAACGTTCCTGCCCACAAGCCTCCGATCTACGCCGCGATCGGTCGCTGGAGCGCGTCCAGCTACGAGAGCGCGGCGCTTCCCGAAAGAGAGGCGCTGCTGGCCTTCAACCGGCTTTCCCCGCCCGGCGCCCAGGTGGCGACCAGCGCCTACGAGCGGGGCTGGCTCACGCACGGACGCGATCTCTACAACCTCCACTACGAGCCCGTGCCGCTGATGGAGCTGCGGGGGCCACTGCCCACCAACGGGGACCAGGCGTACGCAGACCTGCGGGCGATCGGGATCGGCTGGCTGCTCGTCACCGAAGCGGATCGCTTGCAGAACCAGCCCGGCTACCTCTCAGAAGTGATCACCACACATGGCAGGATCGAATTCAGCGCGCGCGGCTGGGATCTGTACCGGCTGGTTGCGCGTCCGCCCGTGCCGACGCCGCTCACAGCGTGCGATCGGCCCTCGCGCGTGGTTCCGCCGTGCTGGGCGGGACCACGCACCGCGAAGGGAGGTCTGCCGGTGAGCATGACGCGTGTCGTCCCGGCCTGCCCCGGGGAGATACTCGTGCTCACGGTGAGCCAGGCCGGCCCGCCCGCCGCCAGCCCCGTGCTGATCCACTTCAACGGCGGCGACGCCGCGGTCTCGACTCAGCCCGGACAGGCGACGACGGGGTTCACCCAGCGAATCTATGCCACTGCGCCGCCGGGCACGACGAGCGCGGATGTGATCGTCAGCCCGCTGCCGGGGACCGAAATATCCTCGGCCACGATCGGCACCCTAGGCAAGCGCTGCCAGTCATGAGCGCCTGCATGGAGGTCGCAGCAGGGCATGACCATGCCTCCTCACTATCCTGACCGGCGGCGACACGTGGATATCGGCGAGCTCACAGCCAGCACAGCAGAGCAGACGGAGCGCTTGAGCGCCGCGAGAGCGGCACTCGGCAGCGATTTCCCCTGGTACCCGTACAACATCCTCGGCAACCTCGTCCACGTCGACGGAATGCTCACCGGTGACAACCGCAACCTGACGCGCCTCGCGCGAGACCTGCCCGTCGCTGACATCGGGGCCGCTGACGGCGACCTCGCTTTCGTCCTGGAGGACGTCGCCGGTTGGCAGGTGGACATCGTCGACACCGCCGCCACGAACATGAACGGGTTGCAGGGAGCGCGCGCGCTGCGTGATCATCTCGGCTCTGGCGTCCAGATCTATGACACGGATCTGGATCGTCAGTTCGCGCTGCCACGGGACCGCTACGGCCTCGTCTTCTTCCTCGGGATCCTCTACCACCTACAAAACCCCTTCTACGCTCTGCGTGAGCTGGCGTCGCGCTCGACGCACTGCCTGCTGAGCACCAAGGTCGCCCGATTCGCGGGGCCCGAGCGCACGGCGATCGGCGACCTGCCGGTCGGTTATCTCGTCGCGCCGCGCGAGACGAACAATGATCCGACCAACTACTGGATCCTCTCCCCGACCGGTCTCGAACGCCTCGTTGAACGCGCCGGCTGGGAGATCCTCGATCAGGCCAATATCGGGAACACGACCGATTCCGACCCCTCGACGCCAGAGCATGACGAGCGAATGTTCATGCTGCTTCGCAGTTCGGCCTCGACCGCCATCGCTTAGGGCAAGCGCAGGAGCTCGCGCATCCGCTCGTCGAGCAGATCGGGGGAGCAGGTGACAGACGCCAGGGCCTGGCCGGCGCGTGAGAGCGATTGCCACAGGACGTCGTCGTCGACGACCCGGACGATCCGCTGGGCCAAGGCTTCGGCGTCGTCGCCGATCAGCATGTTCTCGCCGTCTTCGCCGCTCAGCCCTTCGGCTCCGACCGGCGTCGTGACAATCGGCACGCCCGCGGCGAGCGCCTGTGTGATTTTTCCCTTGACGCCTGCACCGAATCGCACCGGCACGACCATCATGCGCGAGGACTCGAGGATCGGATCGAGGTCGGGGACCCAGCCTCTGACGTGCACTCTAGGCGATGCCAGGCTGGCGACCTCCGGTGGCACGCTGCCTCCCACGATCGTGACCGACAGCTCCGGTCGCTCCTCCCACACGTGCGGCATCACCTCGCGAACGAGGTAGGTGACCGCGTCGGCATTCGGAGGATGCTCGAACCCACCGACGAAGAGGACGTCGCTCCGCCCGGTCACGGGCGAGACCTCCTCACGCACTGCGTGTATCGTCGGGATAACGATCACTCGCGCTTCGGGCACGTCGTTCAGGATTCGTTCGCGCTCCTCCGTGGTCACGGCGACCGTGACGTCGCTCGCTCGCACCATCGCCAGCTCCAGCTCGAACAGCGCCTTCGCCTTCGGGCCCTCGGCGACGAAGTGTCCATTGCCGCCCGCGCGCGCCGGGTTGTCCAGGCCGAAGCGCCGTGACTCGCGAAGCCAGTGCAGGTCGACCGTGTCGTAGACGATCGTCGCGGTCGGGGCGAGCTCCCTGACCGAGTCCAGCCAGCGACTGGCGGGATGCGGACGCGACAGGATCGCAGCCGTCAGCTGGGGGCCGAGCTCGGCCAGCGCCGGCATCACGTCGACAGCGCCATAGATCACCTCGACGCCCATCCGCTGCAACCGCCGCGTATAAGGCTCCGGTCGCGCCCCGTTGTCTGGAGCGAACGCGACCGAGCAGCCGAGACGCTGCAGCGAGCGGATGATCTCGTACATCCTCAGTGAGCCGGCGTCGCGGTCCCACATCGGCGTGCGGAAGTCCACGACGAGTATCCGCGGGCCCGGGTCGTGGCGTCGCGCCGCCGCCTCCACCCGCTCCATATCCACAGGCAGGTGATCCTGCAGAGCCGACTCCCACTTGCGAACGAACTTGACGCGGTTGGTCTCCTGATGGCGCTTGTGGCCTGAGCTCGGATCCGTCCCGGCGGTAGAACCCTCGGCGTGCACGACGACGGCGCTCGGCTCGTACATGACGCGCCATCCCCGGCGCCGTGCTTCGAAGCACAGATCAGCGTCCTCGTAGTACATCGGCACGAAACGCTCGTCGTAGCCGCCGATCTCCTGCCACAGCGACGTGCGTACGAGCAGAGCGGCCGCCGATCCGTAGTCGACCTCGCGCGTGTATTCGTAGCGCGGCTGCGATGAATCCTCGCCACGTCCGTAGTTGACGCCGGTGCCGTCGCTCCAGAGGATCCCCCCGGCCTCGCTCAGCATCCCATCGGGTGCGATGAACTTCGGCGCCACGATGCCGACATCGTCGTACGCTTCGGCCGTCTCGAGCAGATTCTCGAGCCAGCCTGACGTCGCTTCGATGTCGTTGTTGCACAGCACGAGCCAGTCGCCGCGTGCCGCTTCAGCCCCCCGCTTGACGCTCCGAAGATAGCCGTCGTTCTGCTCGTTCCGGATGATCTCAGCACCGCTGACCAGCGTCAGCAGCCCTTTGGTATCCGGATCGGCTGTGTCGTCGACGAGGATCACCTCGTAGGCGGGCTTGGTGTGGTCGCGAATCGTCTCGAGGCAGCGTCGCGTCAGAGCGGCGCCCGAGTACAGCGGGATGACCAGCGAGACGTGTGGGTGCGCGAACTCGGGCAGCACGATCGGCTCGCCCGCCGGCCCCTGCATCTCGGCCGCGGGACCGGCGTGGTCGCCCGAGCCGCGCAGGAATCGCCCGAGGCCGCGCAGCGACAGCCGCAGCGCGCGAACCGCGAGCGAGCGTTCGCCCCCGAGCAACGAGAACAGCCGTCCGCGCACACGCTGGAATGCCTGCCATGTCACCGACGCCTCCACGCGGGCCGCGAAGCGCCTTGCCTGCTCGAGCTGCGCGCCGAGGTCGAGCAGAACCGCCTGCATCTCTTCGATTCGCGCGCGTCCGCGGAGGAGCTCGTTGTCCTGGTAGGCGATCCGCTCGTCCCGTTCGACGAGCGCCGCGTCACGGCGTTTGAGCTCCGCGTCACGCTCCACCTCGCGCTCGGCGAAGTCCTCTTCGCGGCCGGCGAGCGCAACGGCGATCGCCTCACGCTCCCCGCGCAGTCCGGCGGCGACCTCCCCAGCCTCGCGTTCGCTCGCGCGAAGCAGCTCCAGCCCGCAGTCGCCGAGCATCGAGGAGGGCGCGAGCAGCGGCAGCCGAGCGTGAGAGGCGACAGCGACCACGTAGAGGGCGGCCGGGTCGCCGGCCAACCGCCACTCCTCGCCTGCGCGCTCGATGAAGAAGTCCGACGACGCCGCGCGCGACGCGTCGGAGCTCGGCGCGCTCTCCGGCTGCGTCCCAACCGCGCCGAGGTGCGAACCGGCGATCGTGCGTTGGCCCCAGAACGCTACGTGGTCGAACGTCTTCCCGAGCAGTGCCGAGAACTCGTCGTAGGTCAGCTCGCACTCGTGAAACGGATTCACCTGGCCCGACGCTTCGGTGTAGATGCGCCGGTCGGGAGTGGAGATGATCAGCACCCCGTCGCGCGCGAGCAGCCGGTCGATCTCGGCGAGCATCCGGTCCTGCTCGCTCACGTGCTCGACGATCTCGAAAGCGACGACGGCGTCGAACGAACCGTCCTCGAACGCAGAGAGGTCCAATGCGCTTCCGGTGACGAACGAGACCGAGGGACTCGACCAGTTGAGGGTGGCGTGCTCGACCGTGCGCTCGTCCACGTCGACTCCGACCACAGCCGCCGCCGATTCGGCCAGGATCGCCGCACCGAACCCCTCGCCGCTCCCGAGGTCGAGAACGCGCTTGCCCTCGACGATCTGCGCCGCCCAGAGGTAGCGATGCATGTGCTCGTAGACGACCTGAACGTCGGGTGCCCAGGGCACGCAGCGCTCTCCGGTCCACTCGATGAGCCGCGGTGCAGCGGCGCGACGTCGGAGGCTCACGGCTCGAATCATAGGGCCGGGCTCCTTGGGCGCTGAAGGGCAGACGGCGGCACATGCGCGCGGGCTCGTCGCCCTCGGCAATCGGGGTAAGCTCATCGCGGTCGATGCGCTTCTGCTTCGTGAGCACCACCCGGGGCAGCTACTTCATGACCGAGCTGATGGCGGCCCTTGCCGCGGCCACGGAAGCCTCGGGTCACGTAGCCGAACTCGTCTTCGACGTCTTCCCCCCGCTCACCGAGGACCGCATCTACGTCGCGGTGCCGCATGAGTTCGAGGCCTGGGGCGAGGCCTCCGGGTTGCCCGATGCCGCACAGCTGGCGCGGACGATCGCGTTGTGCACCGAGAACCCCGGCACCCAGTGGTTCGAGAGCACCGCTCGGCTCGTCGCCGGGTTCGGGGCGGCCGTCTCGATCAACCGCTCCAGCGCAGCTGAGCTTCGCCGACGCGGTGTGGGCTGCGAGCATCTCCAGCTCGGCTACACCGAACGCTGGGACTGCTGGCGAGGCGACGAGAGCTCCGAGCGGTCGATCGACGTCCTCTACCTGGGCGCTTCCGACCCTCGTCGAGACCCTCTGCTGGCAGGCATCGGCGCAAGGCTGTGGAGCCGAACCTGCCAGTTCCTCGTTCCTCCGCTGGAGCCACGGATCGCGCCGCGTCCGGACTTTCTCAAGGGTCAGGAGAAGTACTCAAGGCTCGGGCAGGCCAAGGTCCTACTCAACCTGCACCGCACCACCTCGGCCGCGTTCGAGTGGATGCGCTTCCTCGAGGCCATCTGCAACGGCAGCGTCGTCGTCTCCGAGCCCTCGCTCGACGGCGGGCCGCTGATCGCCGGCGCGCACTTCGTGCAGGCTCCCGTCGAGCGCCTCGGCGACACCGTCGACGCGCTGCTCGACGATCCCCCACACTTGAGAGCGATCCGCGAGCGCGCCTACGAGTTCGTACGCTCCGAGCTCCCGATCGAGTCCGCCGGCCGGCAGCTCGTCGACCTCGCCGACGAGCTTCTTCGGCGATCGGCGACGGCCGCCGCAACGCTGGATCGAGCTGCGCGCCATGCGGCGGAATCGCAGCCCAGCGCTCCCACACGGCCGCCAAGAGATCCCGCGCCGACGACGTCGACCGGCGCGGCGCACTCGCTCGAGCTTTCGGCCGTCCTCGCGCAGGCGTGCTCGGCGACCTGGGCCGACGGCTCGAGCGCGGCCGAGGACCCAGGCGTGGGTGATGCAGCCACTGGCACCAGCGGACTGCGAGGCGTACGCAGATCGCTCCGCGCAGTCGGGCGCCGCCTCGGGGGACTTCGCGGTCACGCCGAGAACGCGACGCTCGAGAGCCCAACTTACGCCGCAGCCGCCCCGAGCGTGAGCGTCCTCGCAACGATCGCGGCCGGCCGCGAGCGTGAGGGCGTCGAATTGCTCGAGTGCGTGGCCGCTGCCGACAGTGACGAGCTCGAGATCGTCGTGATCGTCGATCGAACGATCCTTTTCGGCCGGCCCGCCATCGGCAGGTTCGTCGCCCGGCATCCGGGGGTCCCCGTGCTGGCGCTCAGCTCCCAAGCGGACGGTCTGGGCGCCGCCCGAAACGCGGCCGCCGAGCGCGCGCGAGCGGCGCGCCTGCTCGTACTGCCCAGAGAAGGCGGAATTTTCCCGACGACCGTGAGCCGCCTGGCAGGGGCGCTCGACGCCGACCCGCACACATGGTTCGCCTATCCGATGGTCGCGGTGGTCGATGACGGCGCTCCCGTCGAGCTGCGCGGTTCGATGCCGTGGGAGCCGGAGCGCCTGACCCGCGAGAACTGGATCGACGCGCCCGCGCTGATCAGGCGTGAGCGTCTGATCGAACTGCAGGGCTACGGGACCGACCCCCGCCTGAGTGGGCTGGAGGACCACGACCTGTGGTGCCGCATCGCCGACGCCTCCGGACACGGCGTGCACGTGCCCCAGGTGCTCGCCTGGCGCGCCGCCTACGAGGGTGTACCGCCGCGCGAGCTCGCGAGCCTTCCCCCGGAAGTGCGCGAGCTGCTGCGCGAACGCAGCCCACACCTGTTCGCACGGCCGGCGGACGGCTGAGAGGCAACAGGGCCACGACCCGCGCGAACGCACCCGCCTGCGCAGGCGCACGTGCCCCGCGCAAGCGCACCCCCCACCGGCGCAACGCGCCCGCCACGCGAAGCGCGCTAGAGGAAGCGCAGCTCTGCCAGCGCTAGACCGAGCGCGCGATTCTCGGGCGGAAGCTCGCTGTCGCGCTGGCCTACGTTCGACCAGGTTTCGGCGGTGTCGAAGTCAACGATGTAATCGCCGGGCCCGAGGCTCGTGGCCAACTCCTCCTCGCACCATTCACCGTGTCGCCATGGAATCTGCCACGACAGCGCCGGCTGCGCAGCGCCGACGGGCGTGAGCGAGACGGTCACCGCCCCGCTTGGCCCCGGCGCCATGCGGTAGCGCAACCGCACGGCGCTCGCGCGCTCGCCGACGCTCACGACGGCTGCGGCGTGCGCAGAACTCCAGCGATAGGTTCCGACCGGCGAGTGCTCGGCTTCGTACCACCCGCGAACGAGTTGGTCCTCGACGCCCGGCGCCGACATCACCAAGCCGCCCGGCGCAAGCTCGAAGCGCTCCTCGAAGGACATGGCCGCGAGCGCAAGCGACAGCGAGCGGACCTTCAGTGGCGGCTCGCGCCAGCCCGCCGCGACGCTGAGGCGAACTTCGTAATCGCCGGGGGACAGTTCGAGCGGATGGTTCTCGATCGAGCGCGCGATGTACTGCCAGCCCAGGCGCGTCGTCCAGACCGCCGTCAGCGGGTCGTCCGAGTCGATGCGACGAATCGCCAACTCGACGCCGCCTATGTCCTCCGGCACGTGCGCGTAGTCGAGGCGCAGGCGGCGAACCGGCCGCACGAGCGAGATCAGCAACGCCGCGCGATCGCCCGCCCACCGATAGCTGCGTTCGCCCGCCCGCTCGGGCGGGAACCAGCCGTACAGCAGCTGCGCGCCGCCGGGATCGTCCATCGCGGCACGGGCACCGGCGTGCTCGGGGACCGGCGTGGAGCGCTCAGGTACGCCGGCCGGGAACGCATCGCCCCAGGAGTCATCGACCAGCCGCGCCGGGGAGTGCGGCACGCCCCGCTGGCGGCGGCGGGCCGCGAGCGCGCTCGGCAGGTGCAGCGCGTTCCAGGCGATCGCTGCGAGCTTCTGTCGGCGAAGCGCCTTCGGCGCCTCGCGCAGTGACCGCAGCTCGCCGGCCGCCCAACGGGTCAGGCTCCGCGCAGGGGCGTGCTTGAGCACGACGCGCACCCGATGGCGCTCGCACAGCATTCGCTTGCGCAGCGACTCGCCGCCAGCGCCGCTGGAGCCGTGGTCGATCCAGGCATCGCCCGCGACGAGCACGCGATAGCCGGCTCGCCATACGCGGATCCCGTAGTCGACGTCGTCGTAGTAGTTGACCATGCGCTCATCGAAGGCGCCGACGCGCTCCAGCGCCTCGCGCGTGAAGGCCATGCCGCACCCCATCGGATAGAGCGCCTCGGTAGCGAGCTCGGCATCCTCGTAGGACTCGTTCATCGACAGATCCGCCGCCCATCCCTGGCGATTGACGGTCCCACCAGCGCCGTTCAGGACGAGCGGGTTGTCGGCGTAGAAGACGGTCGAGGCGACACCGCCGATACCGCGATCCTGCTCGAAGCTCGCCACCACGCGTCTGAGCCAATCGGGCGCGGCGAAGCCGTCGGCGTCGACGAACGCGACGAGCTCGCCTCGCGCGTGGCGCAGGCCGATGTTGCGGGCGGCCGGACAGCCACGGTTTCGCCCACCGCGCACGAGCTTCAGCGCACCCGTCGCGGCTGCCGCTTCGGCCACCGCCAGGGTTCCGTCCGTCGAGCCGTCGTCAACGACGATCAGCTCGAAGTTCGGATAGTCCTGTTCGAGCAGCTGCTCGAGACAGCGCCCCACCACCGCTTGGGCGTTCCAGCACACGACCACCACCGACGCGAGCGCGGCATCGGGCTCCAACGCTGAGGCGGCTCCCTCCGAGGCGGCCTCGCCCGGGCGGCCGCGCGCGCGCAGCACCTCACGAAGCCCGCGCTGCTGGCTTCTCCACGCCTCGCTAAGCAGGGCGAACGACCTCCAGCCAGCGCAGCGGCTGCCCGGATCGGCAAAGGCGCGGCAGCGCGTCGAGGTTTGCGTAGTGGATCGCCGGCGTGACCGATCGCCTCGCGATGATCACGAGCGGCCCGATCGTGCGGTTGAGCCCGTCGAGGCCGTTGCCGTTGCCCGGGTGCAGGCTGACGCCGCCGCGGCGCAGTTCGATTCGGTGTAGGCCCTTCGAGAGACGCTTCTTGGCGATCAGCACCCACTGGGCGGGGTAGCTCACCTGATACGCGGCGGTGCCCACGTGGCGCCCGTCGACGTAGACATCGACCGGGCGTCCGAACGACCCGCTGATGAAGAACTGGTAGTCACCGGTCACGGGGATCGGCTGCTCGCGCACAGCGTGGCCGGGACCGTTGGCCGTGATCGTGCCGCCGTTGGCGACGAAGTACCTGCTGACGCTCATGTTGCTGCCGTCGACCTGCACGTAGCCGCTCGGCGCAAGCGTGTAGGCCAGCCTCGCGCCCGTACCCGCTCGGTGGGCGGCGCTCGCGGCCTGACTGCAGAGCTTCGGCTCGCGATCGGCCGGCTTGTCGGCGAAGTGGATGTGTGCGGCGACGGTGCCCCGCGGTTGATCGCGCTGCCAGACTTCGTAGTAGGAGGAGACGTACACGCGCCTGTAGTTGCTCGGCGGGCGGCTGGCGAGCGGGTTGCGCCGCATCACGATCGTGCGGAACCCCTCGAGCCACGAAAGCGAGAACTCGTCGAGGTCGTAGTGGAAGATGCCGCCCGGTTCCGCTTCCCGGTTGACGCCCGGGCGCAGGCCGAGCGTCGGGCCATTGACGACGCTGTCCTGGTCGTCGTCGCGCAGGTAGTACTCGGCGTACTCGTCGAAGTCCGGGGTTATCGTCGGGCCCTGCCCGGCGAATCGTTCGCCGATCCCCTCGAGGTCGTGCAGGCGCGCGTACGGTGAGAGCGAAGTGTCGTGGTAAAGCAGCGCGTCGCCGGCGAGCACGCCACCCGCGACCGCAAGCGCTGCGAGCAGCGCCGCCAGCCGGCCGAGCGGTCGCACCCGCCCGAGCAACGCCCGCATCCCGTCCGCCGACGCCACGCGCCCGCCACGGCGGGCGAGCGCCTGGAGGATCCCGCCGGCGCCGGCGAACGCGAGGGTCAGCGCGATCGGCGAGCTGATGCAGTAGGACTTGAACTCGATCCACGGCCCGTACCGATGCGCGACGTACAACAACGCCACGCCACCGGCGGCACCGAGCCACGCCAGTCCCCACGCCCGCCGCCGTACGGCGAAGATCAGCCCGAAGACGGCCAGGACGAGCACGACGATCGCGAGCGCTTCGCTGGGCCCGCGGTGCGCGAATTGCGGGAAGCGCACGTCCCCGGTGATCCAGACACCGGCCGCGGAGATCGCAGGTACGGGCTGCTGAAGATTGCCGAGGTCGACCGGCCCCGTGCCCGTCACGTACGGCAGCAGCTTGAACGCCGCCGCGAGCGTCGGCAGCGACAGCACGAAGCCGGCCGCCGCCATCTGCGCGACCGCCAGCAGCGCGGCAACCCGGCCGGACTGCAACACGAGCACGGTGGCGCACGTACCTGCGCAGAGCACCCCGAGCCACGGCAGCGTCGTCAGCGAGAACGACGCGATCGTCGCCGCAAGCGCAACCGGTACGGCAAGCACGCCGCGGCCCGGCCGCAGACGCGTCGTCACCGGTGCGAAAAGTGCCGCGACCAGCAACAGGAAGCAGATCGTCGACTGCTCCTTGATGCCACCCGTCAGCACATAGGCGTAGAGCACGTTCGGCAGGGCCGCGACGCACGCGCCGAGGGTTCGCAGGGCCCGGCTCTGCACGAGCCGGCCGAGCAGCGAATAGATCGAGAGCGCGCTCATCGCCGAGACGAACGCGAGGTAGGGCTGGTAGAGCCACGACAGGTCCACCGGGGTGAGGTTCGAGAGCGCGCCGAGCGTCCACGGGCCGCCCCCGGGATATCCGGCCTCGAGGTACTTTTTCATCACGACCTGGTAGCCCGAGGTGCCCCCTGAGGGTATGTGCCGTCCGGAGTGCGCGAAGTGAGCGGCCAGGTCGAGCTCGTAGGAGATGTCGACGATGTGGGCGTAGCCCGTGAATCCGGGCTTGCCCGAGAGCACGATCGGCGCGGCCACAATCGCCCATGCGCCGAGCCCAGCCACGATCGGCCAGATACCGATACCGCGCCCGCGCCGGCGAATAAGGTCCGTAAGCGAGCTGCGCCCGAGCACCAGCCCGGCGACGCCGACGACGACGAGAGCCGGTCCCGCCAGCGGCGCCGTCGGCGCCGCGTAGCAGAACAGGCCGGCGACGACGACCAGCAGCGCGAGCCCGACCGGCAGGATCAGCACGGGCGGTATCGCGTCCGGTCCGGTGACGCGTCGCACGAGCAGGCCGGCTCCACCGCAGAGCAAGAGCATCAGGGCCGGGAAGACGACCCACGCCACCAGGTAGATGCCGATCATCGGGGCGCGCTGGCGAGACCGAGATCAGTGTGGGACCTACCGGCCAGCTCCTCCAGGCGCTCGCGCATGCGCCTCCCGGTTGTGGCGGCTGACAGCAGCCGCGCGACGTCCTCCCTCGCCTGCGCGCCCTTTCGCGCCGCCTCGGACGGCTCGGTGTAGACGCGACGCATCAGCCGCGCGGCGTGTTCGATGCTCGGCTCTGCCCATTCGCCCTCCGGGGGGTAGATCTCGCATTCCGGACCCACGCGGCTCATCTCGTAGTCGACGAGGTAGCTGTTGGCATCGTTCATGAAGTCGACGTTCCCCGAATACCCCGTCGCGATCGCCGGCTTGCCGATCGCCATCGCCTCGGCCAGCGTCAATCCGAAGCCCTCGGCGCGATGCAACGAGACGTAGCAGTCACAACCCGCCATCAGCCCGTTCAGCTCGCCCGTGCTCAAGGAGCGGTCCAGCACGTGGATGTCACCCCGCCCGTGTGCCGCCCACAGCAACTCCTCCTCCGAGAGCGGCCGAAGCGGCGCGTTGATCGTCTTGACCAACAGCTGTGGGCCCTCGCCTGGCGCGAAGGCGGCCTTGAACGCCTCGATCAGGCCAACCGGGTTCTTGCGCTGGACCGTGCTGAGGTAGTCGAACACGAACAGGAACAGAAAGCCGTCGGGTACCCCGAGGCGCAGCGGCAGGGCGGGCTCGAGCGGCTGTTCTACGGGCGGGGGCAGCGCTAGCACGGGTACCGGAGCCTCCGCACCGATGTTCTCGGCCATGAATCGCGAGTAGACCCATATCTCGTCGACCAGGCCGAACGCCCGCTGCCAACGCGCCGGGATGCTGTTCGTCTCCCATCCCCAAATTCCGATGCGTGGCCCCTCGAAGTAGTCCTCGCCCAGTCGCTCGACGAAGTCGGGGAGCTCATCCGCGTTGACGGCAACGATCTCGAAGCCGTGGCGCCCGCCGTGCACGAGGTCCTCGAAGCCATGTTCTCCATACGCGTCCTCCAAGGCGACCGGCAGCTCTAGGTGGTGCAGCGGCACGGTGATCGTGCTCACCGGTACGCCCGCGGCGGCGAGCCCGGCGACATAACCGCGCGCCGCCGCGCCGAGACCGAGCGTGTGCCCCATGTAGCCGGTGAGACGCACCGCCAGCCCGTCGGCCGTGGCGACAGCGGCCGGCTTCGGCCGCCGCTCGGCCACGGACACGCTTGCCTGGCCGGAGTCCTCGTCGTGCCTCCCGCGCGCGGCCGGCTCGCGCCGCCGTTGCGGCCGCTGTTGCGCCGGCGCCGGCGAGGAGGTCTCCAGCGGTCGCGGCGGCGCTGGGGGGGCGCCGCCTTGCCACGGCATGAAGCGCTCGGGGATGCCGAGCTCGGCCTGCCCGAAGGCCCGGCACCAGGCGAGGAATCCGGCGGCGTCGTCGGGGTCGTCGAGATCCGGGTAAGCGCGCAAGACGTCCGCTCGCTCGCGCGATACCCGGTAGAAGACGTAGCGGTTGATCCCGTACCCCGCACCGCGCGGCGCGGGCTGCTCGAGCCACTGCAGGAATGCGCCGGTTCCGGCCTCGCCGAACACGTCGCCGAAGTCCTCCCCGAGAGCCAGCGCGCGGGCGTAGATCGCGCGCAGCGCATCGTCGTACACCAGCCCCCCGTACAGGCGCCGTCCCACCTCGTGGCGGTGCTCGGCGTCGTTCCACCCCTGCGCGCGGAGCTCGTGCGCGTAGCTCTCGCAGAGCGTGCGCAGGACGGGCGAGCGGCTGACGCGCGCCCGGCTCGCGTTCGCAGCCAGCCGGTAGGGGCGGTCGGGGTCGAAGCCGGGCAGGTTGAGGAACCTCAACGGCGCGGTCCCATCGACCACGACGCCGCTCGATCCCCGCGCGAGCGTGTGGCGGTCGAGGTTCCACAGGCTCAGGTTGGAGCCGGGGTCATCGAGTACGCCCGTCGAGAAGCGCGCCGGCGCGAGCTCGAGGAAGCGCCTGAGCCACGGACGATCCTCCGGCCGATCCCCGACGCTCAGCGCGTCGAGCGATCCCAGAGCCCGTTCGACACGAGCGCCCCACCAGACCAGGAACTCGCGCGCCGCGCTGCTCCCGTCGAGCGCCATCACCGTCGGGTCGATGCGCCCGGCGAGCTCGAGCTGCTCGCGCGACGGTTCCAGCCCATCTTCGGGGAGCTCGAGCGACGTCCGTGGCACGAGCACGACGCGGCTGGCGCGCACGCTGGTCTCGAGCGGCTGCAAGTCGCCGAGCAGCCAAGCGGTGCTGGGCAGGTGGACGAGCGGCTCCGAACCCTGCTCGAACAGGCGCAGCAGCACCTGCGGAAGCAGCAGGATCGTGAGATCTTCCTCGTCGTGGCGCGCCAGCAGCGTCTCGACATCGAGGTCGAGCAGCTTCGAGACCGAGCCCACCGCCATCGACTGCTCCGCGCGAGCGACGGCGGCGACCGCCGCCTCGCCTCCGATCAAGAGGACGCTCACCGGCCACTCCGGCTCATGGCGACGAAGCGAGGCGACCAGCGCGCGCGTGCGCGCGAGCGTCCTCATCGTGGCGACCGTGACTACTTGCATCAAGCCTCGTCGCGCCGCTCGTCTCCGCCGAGGTCTCGGCGCAGCGTCTCCGCGGTCAGAACCAGCTCGCGGACGAGATCCTCAAGGCGCTCGATCTGCTCGGTGTGGCGCTTGCGCAGCTGCTCGAATTCGGCCGCGAGCCGCTCTAGGGACGACGCTGTCGCGATTCGGCGGGATCGGCGACGCGCATACGCCGGCGCGACGCGCCAGAGCGCACGTCGCGCCAGCCCACGCGCCCGCCCCGGCGCGCTCGGCCGTCCGCCGGCGCGGATCTTTGCTGTGATCGGATCGGAAGCTGTCATCGGCGGCTCGATTATGGCCCAATGTCCCGCCCGTCAGCGAGACTCCCTAGGCTGGCTGATCCTCCGGCGGAGAGCGATGACCTTGAACGAGCTTCCCAACACGCCTCGGGCCGATCAGAGCCGCAGCGCATCCGTCCTGATCGCCGCGAGCGGCGAGCCCGAGGCTTCGCGCGAGTGCCTGGCAGCCGTGCGCGCACATGGCGGGCCCAGCGTGGCGGTGGTCGAGGTCGCACCCGACGCGTCGTCGGTCAACCGAGCGGCCGAGCAGCTTGCGCCGGCCGACGTAGTGCTGCTCAGCGAGCCGTGCCGCGTCGCGGCCGATTGGATCGAGCGCCTGCGCCGCGCCGCCTACAGCGACACGAACGTCGCCACTGCCAGCGCGCTCGCAGTCGCCGGCACGCCGCTCGCGCTCGACGAGCGCGCCTCCGGTGAGGACCGCGGCAAAGCCTCGGGCGAGCGCGAGCTCACCGCGATCACGTCCTCCGCCGTGGAGCGCTCTCGCAGGCTGCGCCCGCGCTTGAGTCGCGCCGTCGGGCCGTGCGTGTACATCAGGCGCGATGCGCTCGAGCTCGTCGGCCCGCTCGACGAGCAGCTCGACCTGCGCGCGGCCGTCGAGGGGGACTTCGCCCAGCGCTGCGTGCTCTCCGGCCTAACGCACGTGGCCGCTGACGACGTGGTCGTGCAGCCTCTCGCAGAGGGCGCCGGTGCGGCGGATGATGCCGAGCTGGCGCTGCCGCTGCGAGAGCGCTACCCCTACCTCGCCGAGACGCCGCTTGCCGATTCGAGCGTGCTCGCATACGCGCTGCAGAGCGTCCGCGAGCCTCCTGCACGGCTGCCCGTGACGCTCGACGCGCGCGCGCTCGACGGTGCGATCACGGGCACGCACGTGCACATCTTCGAGCTGATCCTCGCGTTGGCGCGCACCGAGGAGCTCGAGCTGCGCCTGCTGATCCGCGCCGAGCTGGTCGATCCCGCAGCGAGGGATCTGCTGGCCGCGCTGGGGCACACCGAGCTGCTCGACGCCGAGGAGCTCGATCCACGCACGGCGCGGACCGCCGTGTTCCACCGCCCGCAGCAGACCTTCTCGCCGAGCGACGTGGCGCTCGGTCTGGCGCTCGGAGAGCGCTTCGTGCTCAGCCAGCTCGACCTGATCGCCTACCGCAATCCCGGCTACTTCCGCGACGCGGCGAGGTGGCGGGACTACCGCGCGGCGAGCCGTCACGGCCTCTCGGCCGCCGAGCGCGTCGTCGTGTTCTCAGAGCACACCCGCCGGGAGCTGCTGGCCGACGCGCTGGTCGAGCAGGCGCGGCTCAGCGTCGTGCCGCCCGGGCTCGACCACCGCGCAGCCGGCGAGCCGAGGAGGCCGGCGGCGCTCTCCGATCACGTACTGGACACCGGCTTCCTGCTGTGCCTCGGAACGGACTTCCGCCACAAGAACAGGGTCTTCGCGCTGCGCCTGCTCGCCGAGCTGCGCGCACGGCACGGCTGGCGCGGAGCGCTCGTGCTCGCCGGCACGCACATCCCCCAGGGATCCTCGGCCGAGCTCGAGCGCGCCTTCCTCGAATCCCGCGGCGAGCTCGCCGGAGCCGTCGTCTCGCTGGGGCCGGTCGACGAGCCCGAGAAGGCCTGGCTGATCGACGCCTCGAGTGCGATCGTCTACCCCTCGGTCTACGAGGGCTTTGGACTGGTGCCGTTCGAGTCGGCGCTGAGCGGCGTGCCGTGCATCTTCGCGCCGCAGGCGTCGCTCGCCGAGGAGCCGCCCGAGGGCACGGCGACGATCGTCCCCTGGGACCCCGTGGCGAGCGCCGCCAACGCCTACGCGCTGCTGAGCGACGCTGCACGGCGCGAGGCCCACGTTCGTACGCTCGCCGATCGGGCGCGCGGTTTCACCTGGGCCGCCGCAGCGAGCGCGATGGTCGAGATCTACCGCGAAGCCGCAGCCGCACCGGTGCGCGACTCGGCGACGCTGAGCAGGGATCTGGTCAAGCGCGAAGCGCGGCTGAGCATCCAGCACGAGGAGGAAGTGGCTCAGCTCGTGGGCGAGCGCGAACACGCGCAGCGGATGTACGACGCGCTCAACGCCGAGGTCGGCTTTGGTCTGAGCCTGATCGGCCCCCACGGAGCGCTTCCGGAAACCGTGCAGCGCGCGCTGCTTGCACTGTCCGCGCGCCCGGCGCTGAGCCGTCCGCTCTTTGCGGCCGTGGCGAGTGTTTTCGCGGTCATGCGAGCATTTTCGCGTCCCATTCGCATGCTGCTGCGCCGCCCGCGATGAGCGCCGCGCCGGCTGGCCGATCGGGAGCTGGCTATACCCTGCCAATCAGCATGTCTCTCGAACGAACAGCCCCGAACGAGCTTCCCGCACTGGCGGCGGAGGGCGTCGACAAGCGCTTTCGGATACCCGAGGAGCGCAGCCACACGCTCAAGGAGCGGGTTCTGCACCCGCTGTGGCGCTCGCGCTACGAGGCTCTGCACGCGCTCCAGAACATCTCCTTCACGGTCGAGCGAGGCGAGTTCTTTGGCATCGTCGGGCGCAACGGCAGCGGCAAGAGCACGCTGCTGAAGTGCCTCGCTGGGATCTACGGCACCGACCAGGGGCGCATCTGGTGCAACGGCCGGCTCTCCACCTTCATCGAGCTCGGCGTCGGCTTCAACCCCGACCTGGCGGCGTATGACAACGTCGCGCTGAATGGGATCATGCTCGGGCTCTCGCCGCGCGAGGCGCGTGCTCGCTACGAGCGCGTGATCGGGTTCGCCGAGCTGGAGGAGTTCCAGGACCTGAAGCTGAAGAACTACTCCTCGGGCATGCACGTGCGCCTCGCCTTCTCGGTCGCGATCCAGGTCGACGCCGACATCCTGCTGATTGACGAGGTGCTCGCAGTCGGCGACGCGGCCTTCCAGCAGAAGTGCTTCGACGCGTTCAACCGGATGCGCGAAGAAGGGCGCACGATCGTCTTCGTCACACACGACATGGGCGCCGTTACCCGCTTCTGTCACCGCGCGATGTTGCTCGAGCGGGGACGGATGGTGAGCATCGGCGACCCGCGCGACGTGGCCGACCGCTACCTGGAGATAGCCTTCGGACGCGCCGTCGGCTACGTCGACCCCGATGTCGGCAGTGCGCGGATGGGCGATGGCGCCGCCCGCGTGGTCGACGTGTGGATCGGCGACGACCGCTTCGACCAGTGCGCCGTCGCGCCTCAGTCAGAACCGCTGACGCTCAAGGCGCTGGTCAAATTCGACGCCGGAGTGAACGACCCGGCGGTGAGCATGACGCTGCTCAACGAGCATCGACAGCCCGTGATCGTCTCGACCACGGCCGAGGATCGCGACGAGAGCGGCGCGTTCAAGGAGGGCGAGTGGGTCGTGTTCGCGTTCTCCTTCCACAACATGCTCGCACCGGGGCGCTACCACCCGGTCCTCACGATCACCCATCGCGGCGACGGCCTCGACGTGATCGACCGCTATGCCGGCGGCCTGTCGTTCGTCGTCACCGGCACAGCCGCCAGCGGGGGCATGGTGGAGATTCCCGTGCAGGCGACCGTCCAGAGCTGGGGCAACACCCCGCCGAGCGCCGTGCAGCCGGCGGGCGAGACGCTATGAGCGCCTCGCCCGTGTCGCACGCTCCGGGGTCGCCGCTCAGCCCGACCGAAACCGCCTCCCTTGGACAGCCGATCCGTGGACCGGGCGCCCTCGGCGACAGCTGGTCGCGCTTCTGGCACCTCGCCTACAACATCGCGCGCAGCGAATTCAAACTGAAGTTCTTCGGCTCGGCGCTCGGCTACCTGTGGCAGGTCGTACGTCCGCTGCTGCTGTTCGGCGTGCTCTACATCTTCTTCGTCGAAGTCTTCCATGTCGACAAGGCCGAAGGCGCGGCGAGCAAGTTCTACGGCGCCCAGCTGCTCGGCTCGATCGTGCTGTTCACCTTCTTCGGAGAAGCGACCGGCGCAGCCGTCCGCAGCGTCGTCGACCGCGAGAACATCGTTCGCAAGATCCAGTTCCCGCGACTGGCGATCCCGATCTCGGTCGTCCTGCTGGCGCTGTTCAACCTCGGGCTGAACCTCGTCGTCGTGATGATCTTTGCTGTCGCCGGAGGCGTCGAGCCGATGCTCAGCTGGCTGCAGCTTCCGCTGATAATCCTGATGCTCACCGTGCTGACGACCGGTGTCTCGATGCTGCTCTCGGCGTTGTTCGTGCGCTTCCGCGACATCTCCCCGATCTGGGAAGTGCTCAGCCAGATCCTCTTCTACGCCTCGCCGGTGATCGTGCCGGCGGAAACCGTCCGGCACAAGCTTGCGGATGGCAGCAGCTTCCACCAGTTCCTCTACCACATTTACACGCTCAACCCGCTGGTCGCGATCTTCCAGCAGTTCCGCCACGCGATGATCAATCGCGGGACGCTCAGCGCCGGACAGGTGATGGGAAGCTGGGCCGCGCTGCTCGAGCCGCTCGCGATCGTCGCGCTGATCATCGTGGTCGGCTTCTGGGTGTTCAACCGCGAGGCCACGCACATCGCCGAGGACCTCTAAGGCGCATCCCGGGCCGCGATCCAGCCGGCCGTCATCATCTGCCGCGGTTCGCCGGCGCCGGCGCGAGCTCCCCGCCGAGCGCCATTCGCCGTGACGCGGCGACGCGCTCGAAGAACGCCTCGAGCTCGTCGATCCTGCGCTCCCACGCGTACTCGCGCGCGGTCTCGATTCCTGCGTGCCCGAGCTCGGCGCGCAGCTCGGGGTCGGAGAGCAGCCGCTGCAGCGCGCCGGCGACCGCCGCCGGCGTCGGCTCGGGCATGAGGCAGTTGACCCCGTCGACGCAGAAGTCGCGATTGCCGTGTGCGTCGGTGCAGACGACCGCAGCGCCCGTCGCCATCGCCTCGAGCGGTGGCAGTGCAAAGCCCTCGTGCACCGATGTCTGGATGAACACCGTCGCTTCACAGAACAGCTCGTTGACGCGCTCGTCGTTCGGCGAGTCGACGTAGCGCAGGCCGTCCCGTGCGAGCTCGGGCTCGATCCCGAACAGGCACAGCTCGGGGCGCGGCTGCGACAGCGCCCGCCAGCCGGCCAGCGTCAGCGGCAGGTTCTTCAGCGGGTTCGTGCGGCCAAGCGCGAGCACCATGTCCTCGCGACGCGCGATCTCAGGGCGCGGGTGAAAGTTCTCGAGGTCGATGCCTGGCGGGATCAGCTCGGCGTCGAGGTCGAGCTCGCGCAGCCGCTCGCGATTCCACGAAGAGATCGTCATGTAGCGGAACTCGGGACGGTAGGAGTCGAGCACCGCGTGACGCGCGCGCTCGTGGTCGGGGTAGTAGGAGGTCTCGATGTCCTGCACGAAGTAGACCGGCAGCCCGCGGGGGATGCTCGCGCGCCATACCGGCGCCGCCGTCATCCACCATGTCGCGACCTTGATCGCGTCGAGCTCGCCGAGCGCGTCGCCGAGCGCGTCGTAGTCCTCGAAGCTGTGGACGGGTGCGCGCAGCTCGAACCACTCAGGCGCCGAGCCGAGCGTATAGAGCGCGACGTCGTGCCCGCGCGCGCAGAGGCGATTGAGGTGCTCGAAGATGTCGCGGTGCCCACCACCGACGCCCGTGTCCTCGGTCACGTAGACGACCCGCAGCGGTCTGCGTGCCGCGGCAACCCCCGAGAACCGTCGCGTCACGTCCGCCGGTTTCGGCGCGAGCTCGTGCCGCGCGGTCGCGCCTGGCGCCTGCGCGAGCCATGTCTCGCGGTCGTCGAAGAAGGCCGACCAGCGCTCCCAGAACAGCCGCTGGGAGTCGCGCTCGCGCTCGCCGAGCTCGGTCCCGCGTGTGACCGACTCGTGATGGACGAGCTGCGCGCTCGGGAAGTACAGGACGCGCAGGCCCGCCTGCCAAGCGCGCAGGCACCAGTCGACGTCCTCGTAGGCCATCGCGTAGCGCTCGTCGAAGGCGCCGATTCGTTCGATCACCTCGCGCCGCACGTACATGCAGGCGCCCGTCACCGCGAGCGCCGCGCTCGGCGTATCGGCCGGTCCCCAGCCTGGCGGCTTGAAGCGGTAGCGATGATCGAACCACTGCGGCTGATCGCGGTTGCGCGCGGTCCCGCCGAACTGGATCCGGCCATCCGGGTACTGCAGCTGTCCGCCGACGATGCCGGCACCGCCCTCGTGGCCGTGGGCCCCGAACTGCAGGCACTCGAGCCAGCTCGGCTGCGCCTCGACGTCTGAGTTCAGCACGACCACGTCGCGTGCCGGATCGCTCGCTGCGATCCCGCGGTTCACGTTCGCCGCGAAGCCGCCGTTGCGCTCGGACTCGACCAGCACGTCGATGCCGTCGATCGCTCGCAGCGCCGCGAGGTGCTGCTCACCGCTGCAGTCGTCGGCGACGATCACGCGGGCCATGCCCTTGCGAACCGTCCTTTCGATGCTTCGCACAAGCGCACGCACGTGCTCGGCATCGCGATAGCTCGGAATCACGACGTCGACCGCCCGGCCATGCTCCTCGTACCAGCTCCGCGCGCGGCGCACCTCCTGGTCGCGCGCGTGCGTGCGCAAGCGCATGCGCTTCTGCAGCGGCGTGAAGCGCAGCGGAAACGTGATCAACCGGAACAGGATCGTGCGCAGGCCGAAGTGCCGGTAGGTGAGGTAGATCCGCCGGCGCAGGTTCGAGAAGGGGCCCTGCCGGTGCCCGTCGATCGGATTGGACTCGCTCATCGTGGCCGCCCGTCCGCGTGCGCGCCGCTCACGGCGCCGGTGGTCGCCGGGGCCGCGTCGAGGCGCAGCGGTGCGAAGCTGGCGCGCCGATCGAGCGAGAGGACGCGCCGGACGCTCGCCGGCATCACGTCGGCGCGCGATCCGAGCAGCGCCCCGCACAGGCTCGAGAGCTGGTGCCCTGCGACGCCGGCTAGCACCGATGCCCGCACCGGCCATGCCACGTGCCGCGCGGCGAGCTCGCCGTTGGCCTGTCCGAGCATGCCGCGGATCCTGCTCAGCACGTGGCGTGGCGAGGCGGGCTCGCGCCAGCCATAGATCTCGAGCAGGGCGCGCCACTCGTCGAAGCTGCGGCGCAGCTGCTGCGAGGAGGTGTATGCGTGCGAGTGGATCACCGCGGCGCGCGGGACGAACGCCTTGGCGTAGCCCGCCCGGAGCATGTCGATCGCGAGCATCCTGTCCTCGGCGTAGGGGACGTCGCGGAACGGGATTCGCTTCCACGCGGCGCGCGCGATGCACGCGTTTGCGTCGCTGACGAACCCCCGGCGGCCGACCAGCTCGACGACGCGGAGCGAGCGGCGCTCCTCGGGGTCGAGGCGCTCCAGCAGCGTCGTGCCGTCCGGCGAAAGCGACTCGAACCAGCGCTCGAGCTCGATGCGGACGGCCAGCGACGCATCGTCGCGCGGTCTATAGGGGCCGTAGGCGATCGCGACATCGTCGGCCAGCGAGAACCCCTCGAGCAGTCGCTCGAGCCAGCGCTCGTCGCCCGGCTCGGCGTCCTGGGTGAGCAGCGCGACGTGCTCGCCGGCCGCTTCGCGCATCAGCAGGTTCCGCGTGCTGCCGTGACCGAACTCGTACGGCCCGATCTCGATCACGCGCGCGCCGTGGGCCCGTGCGACGGCGACCGAGTCGTCGCGCGAGCCGGAGTCGCACACGAGCAGCTCGTGCGCAACGCTCTGCCCGGCCAGCGAGCGCAGGGTGCCGACCAGCAGATCACCGCCGTTGCGTACCGGTATGGCGACCGTGACCGTGCTCACGAGTAGTAGCGCGAGATCGTGATCACCTGGGCAGAGATGTCGTGGCCGATAGCGAGCAGAACGAGCGCGGCGCCGATCAGCGGGCCCCAGCGCCGCCCGCCGAAGCGCACGGCGAGTGCGGCGATCGCACCGTACAGACCGATCAGTGGAAGCAGATAGCGGGCCTGCTCGAACTGGGCCGAGCCGCCACTCTGGATCATCAGGCGGTAGGACTGCACGCCGATCTCGACGAACAGGCCGAGCACGGCCAGAAGGTAGACCGAGAACTCCGCGATGCGGCGAGCGAACGCGCGGCGCTTTCGCACGATCTCGCTCACTGCCAGCGCGAGAACCCCAAGCGACACGGCGAGCGCCTCGAGATAGAAGTGATAGCTGAATTTGTAGTCCAGCCACCCGAACCTGCCGATGAACCCCTTGAACCAGGTTTTCCACAGCGGCACGTAGGTGAACTGGTCGCGCATCCCGATCGAGGGCAGAAAGAGCTGCCAGATGTGCGCCAGCTCGTCGCGGAAGCTGAACGCGATCGCCGGTACTCCGGGGGCCGTGCTCACGCTGCCCACGCCGCCCGGGATCGCGCCGCGGTTCCAGACGAGATAGTTGAGCAGCACGTCGAGCGCAAACGGCGCCGCGCCGAGCACGAACGCCCAGCACGCGCCCCGCAGGGCGGGCCCTCGCGCGGCCGACCATGAGCGCCTCAGCGCGATCAGGACGCCGAGCGCCGCCGCCGGCACGAAGCCGAGCATCGTCAGCTTCGTGACGATCCCGGCACCGAGAAACCCGCCGATCAGCGCGCCGTTCGTGGGCGTCAGCCCGCGTCGAAACGACCGGGCCAGCCCCCAGAGGACGCCGGTGGCGGTGAGGAAGAGGAGATTGTCGTTGTTGACGCCACCCGAGATGAAGCCGAACAGCGGTTGGAACGCGACGACGAGAGCGCCCGCGCTCCACGCCCAGCGGCGGCCGGGCAGGAGCTCGACGAGGAACATGTACACGAGCAGCACCGTGACGGCCCCCATCAGCGCCGAGAGCAGGCGCATCGCCGCAAGTCGATCGAGCACGCTGCCACTGGACGCGAGCTTGTAGGGAATGATCTCGAGCGCGTAGTAGAGGGGAGGGTTGTTCGTCGCCGACAGTGCATCGCCGGACCCGACGCGACTGAGATGCGAGCGTTCGATTTCTTCGACATAGCGCTGTTGCAGCTCCGACATCGGCGACGGATTGGAGCGCTGGCCGACGATCTGGTAGAAGAGCACGGATCCGAGCGTGAAGTCCTCGAGCGGCGAGAGCTGGGCCTGTGGCTGCACGATCCGCGGCATCGTTCCCCGTTCGGCCAGCTGCGCGACGTATCCGTAGTGGGCGTTCTCGTCGGGCACCTCGAACGGCGGCGTGATCAGCGACCAGGCGAGGCCGTTGGCGAGCATCACCAGCGCACAGGCCCACGCGGCTCGCGGGACCCGCGCCGGCCAGCTGCGCAGATGCGCAACCAACTCACGTGGGCGATGCCCGGCGCGAGGCGCTGCGAGCCCGCCCGGGCCGGCCACAGCGCTCACGGGTGGTCCTCGCGGATCAGCGTCAGCGCCGCCAGCCCGACAGCGAAGATCATCAAGATCGGGATCGCGACCCACGCCCAATGGCGAACGATGCCCGCCTTCGCGAGCGTCCAACGGTGGATGATCGTCGGCAGCAGCTGCATCCACGACTCGCGTCCGCGGCGGTAGTAGTCGTAGCGCAGCCGTCCCTGGGCGATCGCGCCGGCGACGAGCATGTGGTTGGGTGGGTCGGGGTACGCCCCGACGATCCCGATCGCGCCCGGGCCGAGGTTGCGCAGGCACGCCCGCACGTGCTGCGAACCGTGCGCGACATATCGGATCGGGATCCGCACCAAGCCGGGGCGCCGGCCGGCCGGCAGCCCTCCGGTGCTGAGCACGCGGCCGCCGGGGCCTGCCGTGAACACGATCTGGAGTGCCGGCAACGGCTGCCCGAAGGCGGTGACCGTCGCTTGCACCGCCGCTGTGTCGCCGGGAAGCAGCTCTTCATCCTGACAGGCGTCACGACCGCCCGGCACCGTCGCTGCGACCGTGTTGATCGGCGTGAGGTCAGTGCCCGAACGCCGCTGGGCCTTCTGCGAGAGCACTACGACCAGGATCACGGCGATGGCCAGCAGGCCGACCGCCACCACGAGTCGCGTCCGCACCCGGCTTAGTTGCGTCGCAGACCGAGGATCGACAGGAGAAAGGACGAGAAGAAGATCTGGATGCCGACGATCAAGACCGAGGCGGCGACGACGGCGAGTCGTTCGTAGGCGAGGGACCCGAAGCCGTGCGCGATCCAGCTCGCGAAGATCACAGCCGCCAGACCGATCCCGATCAGCATGAACAGGCCGCCCAGCAGCAGACCGTGCTCCAGTCGGAAGCGAGCGCGCATGCGATCGAACCAGGGATCTCGCTCACCCATGAAGTACGTGCCGTATGCGTGCGCGCACAGTCCGAGAGCGAGAACCTGGGTGCCGACGATCATCAACAGGGCGCCGCCGATGATCGCGTGCACTCCCCATTCGCGGCCGAACAGGTCAAGGCCGGTCTCGACGATCAGGATGATCAGCGTGCCGAGACCGGCGAGCACCGCGCCCGGCACGATGAACAGGTGGTTGGGGCTGTGCACGAGCAGGAAGCGCAGATGGCGCCAGCCATCGCGAAAGCTCGACAGCTTGCTCTCGCCGCCGCGCTGGTGGTATTCGATCGGGAACTCCGCGATCCGGAGGTTCTCCTTCGAGGCCCGGATCACCATCTCCGAGGCGAACTCCATACCGGTCGTTCGCAGGTCGAGCCGCGACAGGACGTCGCGGCGGAGGGCGCGCATCCCGCAATGCGCATCGCTGATGCCGGTGCGGAAGAACAGGTTCAAGAGGCCCGTCAGGATCGGGTTTCCGACGTACCGATGAAGCCATGGCATCGCGCCCGGATGGATGTTGTCCATGCGATCGCCGATCACCATCTCGGCGCCTTTTTCGAGCTCGTCGATGAACCGCGGGATCTCGTTGAAGTCGTACGTCAGGTCGGCGTCGGCCATCACGATGTAGCGCCCTCGGGCTGCCGCGAACCCGGCCAGGTAGGCGCTGCCGTAGCCGCGGCGCCGTTCGACGACGACGCGCGCGCCGGCGCGCGTCGCGAGCCGTGCCGAGTCGTCCTCGGAGTTGTTGTCGGCGACGACGACCTCCCCGTCGACGCCCATGCCGCGTATGGCCTCGCGCGCCGCCGTGACGCACTCCTCGATGTTCTCGGCCTCGTTCAAGCAGGGGATCACGACCGACACGAGCGGGGTCGGCTGCAGCTCGGCGTCGGTCCCGGCCGGCGGTGTTGTCTGGACGGCTGTGCTCATGAGCGCTCGCTCGACGCCATGCTCTTCGATGGTCGCCCAACGGTCACGCGGTTATAACGCCTGGGCGGGCGGAAAGTGGCGGATTCCCGGATGATGCTACCCGCTATGCGGATCTGCATCGTCTACGACTGCCTCTACCCCTACACGATCGGCGGCGGCGAGCGCTGGTATCGAAACCTGGCTGAGCACCTCGCAGACGCCGGCCACGAGGTCACCTACGTGACGTTGCGCCAGTGGCCGCGAGACGAGCGGCTCGACCTCGACGAGCGCATTCGCGTGGTGACGGCCGGGCCACGGATGGAGCTCTACACGACAAGCGGCAGGCGGCGCATCCTGCCGCCGCTCGTGTTTGGCCTGGGGGTGCTCTGGCACCTGTTGCGCAACGGGCGCCGCTACGACGTCGTGCACGCTTGCGCTTTCCCCTACTTCTCGCTGCTTTCAGCGGCGCTGGTGCGCCCGCTACGCGGCTATGCGCTCGAGGTCGACTGGTTCGAGGTGTGGAGCGACAGCTACTGGCGTGACTACCTCGGCGGGCTCGGCGGGCGCGTCGGCGGACTCGTGCAGCGTCTCTGCGCACGTGTGCGCCAGCGTGCCTTCTGCTTCTCCCAGCTGCACGCCGAGCGCCTCCGCAAGGAGGGGCTCAACGGCTCGGTGACCGTGCTCCGCGGGCTGTACGCCGACTCGCCGCCGGAGCCGACTGCCCAGCGGGCGTCGGCGGCCGTGCGGACGGACGGCGCCGCCGATCGGCTCGTGCTGTTCGTGGGCAGGTTGATCGCGGAGAAGCAGGCGACGCTCGGTGTCTCGGCAATCGCGCTGGCGAGCGCGCGGATCGACGGCTTGCGCGGCGAGTTCCTCGGCGACGGGCCCGAGCGCGCGCCGCTGCAGCAGGCGATCGTCGCCCACGGCCTCGGACAGAGCGTGGCGGCGCCGGGCTTCGCCGACGCCTCAACGGTCGACCGCGAGATGCGCAGTGCGATGTGCGTGCTGTTGCCTTCGCGGCGCGAGGGATATGGGCTCGTCGTCGTCGAGGCCGCCGCGCGGGGCACGCCGTCGGTTGTCGTCGCCGGCGAGGACAACGCGGCCACGGAGCTGATCGTGGAGGGCGTCAACGGCACGATCGCGCCGCGCGCGGACCCACAGGCGATCGCCGAGGCGATCGTGCGGGTCCACGAGGCCGGCGAGACGATGCGCGAGCGCACCTCGAGGTGGTACGCAGACAACGCCGAGCGCCTGTCGGTCGAGTCCTCGCTGCGGACAGTGCTGGCCGGCTACGGGCGGCCGAGCGCTCGCTCATAGCTGTCCAGCGTCAGGCGCGCCGAGCGCTCCCAAGTGAACTGCCGCGCGCGCTCGCGCCCGAGCTCGCCGAGGCGCTCGCGCAGGCCGGCGTCGGTCAGCAACCGCCCGAGCGCGGCGGCGATCTGTGCGGGCCTGTGCGGATCGAACAGCAGCGCCGCCTCGCCCGCGACCTCGGGCAGCGAGGAAGCGTTGGAGCACGCCACCGGCACGCCGCGGGCCATCGCCTCGAGCACGGGCAGGCCGAAGCCCTCGTACAGGGACGGGTACACGAAGGCATGCGCCAGCTCCCACAGGCCCTCGAGCTCCTGCGCGGAGACCCACCCGTGAAAGCGCACGTCATCCTCGAGGCCGCGGGCGCGCGCGTGCTCGCGCAGCTCGGCCTCGTGCGCGGTTGGGTAGCCGGGCAGCACGAGCACCGGCCGGCTGCCCACGTCGATCTCGGCCAGCGCGTCGAGCAGCACGCGCAGGTTCTTGTGCGGGCGCTTGGCCGACAGGCTCAGCACGACGTCGCGGTGCGCCAGCGCGAAGCGCTCGCGCAGCTCGCGCTCGGGCAGCGACTGCGCGCGGCGAACGGCCCCGAGACCGAGCGGCACTACGTCGATCTTCTCGCGAGGCAGCCCGATCAGCTCGATCAGATCCTCGCGCGTGCTCTGCGAGTCGGCGATCACGCGCTCGGCGCGACGAGCGCCGCCCGGCACGAGCACGCGCATGCCTCGATCGCGAAGCCCGGCATGCGCCTCGGGAAAGCGGGCGTAGATCAGGTCGTGGACGGTCACGACGCGCACGAAGCGGCCTCGCATCGGCGCCGTGCTGCCGAGGCTGTGCATCAGATCGATCCCCGCCCGCACGGCGAGCCGGGGCAGCAGAACCTGCTCGCCGAGCACCCACTGCACGCGGTTGCGCGAGGAGACGGGCACCGTGACGGCGGACAGCAGCTCGCCCCATGGGCCGTCGCCGGCCGCGGCGGCCTCGCGGTTGACGAACGCCGTGAACCGGGTCCCCGCGGGCGCCTCGCTCAGCAGTGCTGGGATCAACTCGCGCGCGGCCACCTCCATGCCGCCCGTCTCACCCGGGACGAGGAAGAGGAGATTGAGCCCTACGTGCACGACCTACTTGAGCACCTCGAACTCCGCGCGGATGTTCATCGTGGGGAAGCGGAAGGCGAGATACTTCTCATAGGCATCGGGGAAGCGGCGTGCGAGCAGTCCGACGCCGAGCAGCCTGCAGCCCAGCCACAGGTCGAGCGTGACGCGGACGATGCGAAAGCGCACGTCGGTGTAGTGGGCGAAGCGCGGCTCGGCCAGTGTGCGCACGCCGAGCGCGGAGAAGTAGTGGCGGTGGGTGGGATCGCCGTATGCGAGCACGGAGGAGAAGTGCGGCGTGCGCAGCTGGATCCGCGCGCCCGGGCGCGAGATGCGGTGCAGTTCCTCGAACAGCCGGATCGGCTCGCGCACGTGCTCGACCACGTCCTGCAGCAGGATCTGGTCGAAGCTCGCGTCCTCGATCGGGTAGGGAAAGGCGTCGAGGTCGTGCACGATGTCGGCGGCCGTGTCGGCCGAGATGTCGAGTCCGACCGAGCCGGGAACCTTGACCGCACCGCAGCCGATGTCGAGGATCGCTCCGGGACCGGTCGGAAGGAGGTCGTACTGATGAGGATCGACCAGTCGGCCGAGCAGACCTCGCGGACCTGGCACGCGCCGTACAGTACCGGCCCGTTCGGTAGCGCAGGCGCGAGCACCCGCCCGCGTCGGGGGTCTTTTTTTTGATGATGATCGATGAACAACGACTGACGATTGGGATCGATGCCCGCGCAGCGGCGGAGGTGCCGGCTGGTCGTGGACGCACGGTGCGAGAGCTGCTGCTTGCGCTGGCGGCGCGCGATGACCCTCATCGGTACGTGCTCTACACCCGCGAGCGATGGACGGACGCCGAGCTGGACGACCGCTTTCAGTGGCGTGAGATCGCGGCGCGCGACCCGTGGTGGCACATGCTCGCGGCGCGGCGAGCCAACGGCGAGTGCGACGTCTTCCTCTCGACCAACTCCTACCTGACGCCGTGGTTCCTGCGAATCCCGACTGTGCCGATCGTCTACGACCTGGCGACGTTCGACCAGTCAATGCGCCCCAACAGGCGCTCAACGGTGATCGAGCGCCTCACGCTCGGTCACGCCGTGCGGCGCTCGGCGGCGCTGCTCGCGATCTCGCAGGCGACGACGGATGCGCTCTCGGCGCGCTTCCCGACGGCACGCGATCGTACGGTCGTCGTGCATCTCGGCGCGACGCCGGCCCGGACAGGCGAGCTTTCCTCGCAGGAGGCCGGTGAACTGCCGCCGCCGGGCTTCGTGCTGGCGGTGGGCACGCTCGAGCCGCGCAAGAACCTGCCGCGCCTGGTGCAGGCCTTCCGTGCGCTCCCGGGCGAGCTGCAGGATGCACACCCGCTCGTGGTCGTCGGCGCGCTCGGCTGGGAGACGAGCGAGACGCTCAGGGCGCTGCGGTCGCTCGGACCGCGTGCGCGTGTGCTCGGCCACGTCTCCGATGCCGCGCTGGCCGAGCTCTACCGTCGTTGCGCCGTCTTCTGCTACCCCTCGCTCGGCGAGGGCTTCGGCCTGCCGGTGCTGGAGGCGATGAGCGTGGGCGCACCGACGGTGACGTCGAACCTGTCCTCGCTGCCGGAGGTCGGCGGCGATGCGGCCGAGTACGTCGACCCCTTCGACACGTCGAGCATCGCCACGGGGATCGAGCGCGTGCTCTCCGACGATGTCCTCCGCCGGCAACTGCGCGAGCGCGGGCCGCGCCGCGCGGCCGAGTTCTCCTGGGAGCGGTTCGCCGAGCAGACGCTCGAGCTGCTTCAGTCGCTCAGCAGCCGGTCGTAGGCGCCGGCGAGCCGCTCGGCGGCAGCGGCCGTCGAGTAGCGCTGCACCACCTCGGCCGGATATGCGACGCGGGCGCCGGGCGCGCGGCTGAGCGGCCCCGCCGCCAGCGCACGCGCGATGGCCAGCCAGTCGCCGCCCGCCACGAGATCGACCGAGGCGCCGTGGACGACCTCCGGGATCGCCCCGCAGGTCGTCGCGACGATCGACAGCCCCGCCGCCATCGCCTCGGCCAGGACGAGTCCGAACTGCTCCTCCCAGAACGCGTGAGGCACGTCGAATGGGTGCAGGGCGGCACCGGCCGAGGCCTGGCTCGCGAGCACCATCGCCGAGGCGCGGGCGAACACCGCCGGCATCTGCTCGTAGGGGACGCTGCCGATCTCGACGTGCTCGGCGATTCCCAGCTCTGCAGCGTACGCACGAAGTCGGCCCTCCTCCGGTCCGGAGCCCACGATCGACAGCCGCGGGCGGTCGATCGCCCGGTCGGGCAGCGTGACGAACCCGCGGTGCAACGCGGCGAGCGCGCGCATGACGTCGTGGTGGCCCTTCTCCCACACGAGCCTGCCGGGCGAAACGATCGTGTGAGCATCGGGCGAGCCGTCCGAGACGCTGCCCGCGAAGCGCTTCACGTCGACTCCCGGCGCGCAGACCTCGATCCGACGATCCTCGACCCCCTCCATGCGCAGCGCAGCGGCCGCCCGCTCCGTGGCCGCCAGGAACAGATCGGTGTGCGCGAGCGTCAGCTCGCGGTAACGACGCGCGTGGCGGTTGCGATAGGTGGCCAGCAGCGGCAGGGTCTCCCAGATCGTCTGCACGAGAGCGAAGCGATGACTCGACTTGCGCCTGGCGGCCTCGGCGGCGAACCAGTAGGAGAGCTCCTCGGCGTGCACGATGTCCGCGTCGGCGAACGCCTGCGAGGCGTTCAGATACCGATCGCCGACCAGGTGAGCCCCGAGGTCGCCCACGCGGCCGCTCGGCAGCAGGTCGCGGAGCGCACGCGCCCGCACCGGCTCGAGCGGTCCGGGATCGGCGAAGCGGTTGGAGGCTGTCAGCAGGAAGGAGACCTCGAAGCGCGCCGGCAGCTCCTGCCACGGCCGCAGCTCCCACGGGGTGGCCTGATGGCCGCGGACGATCAGGACGGAGGGCACGGCCGCGCAGGCTATCGCCTGCCAGATCCAGGTCGCGACCTATACTCGGCGGCCGCATGACGCCCTCGCCCAGAGAGATCGCGACACGCTTGGGAATCGATCAGCGCCCGCTCGCGCAGAGGGTCTATCGGGCGGTCGCGTTCCAGCGCTACTTCGCGCGCGGCTATCGCTTTGGAGAGCACTTTCCGCCGGGCGCGACCGTGCCGGCGGCGGAGAGAACGAGGAGTGACCTCGAGCAGTACGCCGAGTCGCACACCGACGGTCCGGGCATCTTCAAGTGGCAGCACTACTTCGACATCTACGACCGGCATCTCTCACGCCTTCGCGGAGCACCGGTCACGCTCGTGGAGATCGGCGTGGCCGGCGGCGGGAGCCTCGGCATGTGGCGCGAGTATCTCGGCTCGCAGGCGCAGATCGTCGGCATCGACATCGACCCGGATTGCAAGCGATTCGAGCAGGAGCAGATCGAGGTCGTGATCGGCGATCAGGGTTCCGCCGAGTTTTGGGACGCCTTCCTCCACGCGCATGAGCGAATCGACATCGTCATCGACGATGGTGGGCACCTGCCCGAGCAGCAGGCGGTGACGCTCGAGTCCCTACTGCCGCGGATTGCGCCAGGCGGCGTCTTCATCTGCGAGGACATCCATGGCCCGTTCCAACCGTTCCACGCCTACGTCGACGGATTGACCAGGCCACTCAGCAGCATCGGCTTTGCGGGCGAGACGTATCCTGCCGGCTCGCTGCAGCGCCAGGTTGCATCGGTGCACCGCTATCCGCTGGTGACGGTCATCGAGAAGACCACCGCGACGCCGGCGTCGTTCGAGGCGCGCCGACACGGTACGCAGTGGCCGAAGGACTGGGTGCGCAGCTAGATTTCCTGCACGGCTCAGTTCGCTTCGAGAGCGCTTGCGGAGGTGACGATCAGCGCCACCGCGCCTGCATCTCAGCGACGCTCACCCGCCCGCAGCGGCGACGCAGTGCGCGGCGGCGGCGGATGGCCCTGGGTAGACGACCTGCGAGCGTCAGCATGGTCAGGTAGTAGTAGGGCTTGCGCAGGCTGCGGCGCAGCTCACCGCGCACGTAGTCGCGCAGGTCGGCGCCGCTCAGCAGCAGGCTCCAGTGCGTGAGGCGCACGTTCTGGTAGGTGCGGAACTCGCGCACGTACGGGTTCAGCGAACGGCGCACTGTCGAGCCGCTGGCGTGATCGAAGCGCACGGCCGGGTGGAACACCGAGCGCCAGCCGTGCAGCCATGCCCGCAGGCCGAGCTCGACGTCCTCCCAGTAGAGCCCAGGCAGCAGGTCCCAGAAGCCGCCCAGCTCGAGGAACATCCGGCGCCTGTAGAGACCGGCGCCGCCCGAGATGTAGGCAACGTCGATCGGCTCGACGGCGCCGGCCAGCGCGGTCGGCTCGAGCACCCACTGCTGCTCCCACCGCGCCGAGGTCGGGCCCGAGTCGATCTCGCCGGAGGCCGTGTCGATCACCTCGCCGCCGACCGCGAAGATGTTCTCATCGCCGTTCAGCGTTGCCCACATCGGGTCGATCACCCCCGGCTCGGGGCTGACGTCGTTGTTGAGCATCATGAACGCCTTGCAGTCCACCAGCCGCACGGCCTCGTTGTACGCGTGCAGGCGGCGGTTGTCGGCGAACGCGATCAGCTCGACGCCGGCAAACCCGTCGATCACCTCGCGCGAATCGTCCTCGCTGGCGTTGTCGATCACGTAGACGCGGGCGTCGACGCTTGCGGCCGCGGCGGCGGCGACGACGGCCGGCAGGTGGCGGCGCAGCAGGTCGGCGCCGTTCCAGTTCAGCACCATCAGGGCGAGCTCGGGCGCGGCGGGCACCGCGGAAGGCTATCCGAACGGGCCCAACGAGCGGGTACGCCGCAGCGCCGTCACGGCGCGAGGTGAGCTGCGCGCCGGGCGAGGCCGGTACACGGACGGTCCAGCTGTCTGTGGTGCAGCCGCCTCTTGACGTCGCCTTCCCTCGCCGACTAACGTGCGCAGACAGTTGTCTGCATATCAGTTCAATTCGATTCTCTGAAAACGGCGGGGGACAGTGGGCAAGCGCACCCCGCGACGTCCACACAGAAAAGGAACACAAATGCTCAGAACCGTCACGGCCGTGACCGCCGCGCTGCTCAGTTGCGCGCTGCTCAGCGCGTCTCCCACGCTCGCCGCGGAATCACCTACGGCGCCAAGTGAAGCGTCGCTGCTGCCACCCGGATCGAACGGGTATCACTCCGCCTATTACAACTACCGCCAGATGATGGCCGAAAAACAGGCCACCGGCAGCAACGCGTCAGTTAAAAACGGCGTGACCACTGCGGGCGCGGAATGGTCGTGCGGCGCTCAGGGCTGGTTCGCGTCCCGCGCCAACGGGCTGTACGTGTCGAACGAAGTCAGCTCGCCCGGTGCAGAAAAGGACATGCTGCGGGCTCGTGCCACCTCGGTCGGTCCGTGGGAGATGTTCCAGTTCTGCGGTAACGCTGTAACGGGCGCGGTTGCCATCTTCGCCGACGCGAACGTCGCTTGGGTGTCGACAGAGCTCGGTTACACGGGGGCCGCATACGCGATGCTGCGAGCCCGCTCGTTCTCGATCGGCGCTTGGGAGCAGTACTCGATGGCCGGCGTCGAAGGCGCCTTCTCGATCTGGAGCGCCGCGAATCACCTCTGGGTGTCGGCGGAGCTCGGTTACTCGGGTGGATGGAGCGGGATGCTGCGTGCCCGTTCGGAAACGATCGGGCCGTGGGAGAGCTTCGCGGGGACGGCGTTCTAGACACAGCTTCCCGTGATCAGCCGCGTGGTCGGAATGGCATAGGCCATCGTGAACGACGCAAGACGACGCACGCAAATCGCTGCCACGCGGCTGATCACCCGCATCCTCCGGGCGCTCGGGCTGCGCGATCAAGTCCGGAACGGCCTTGCCGCGATGAGGCGCAAGCGCAGGCAGGCTGCGGAGGCAGCAGGGAGCGACAGGCTGTCCAAACCCGCGCTGCACGGGCTCGACTCCAAGCTGGGCGCGATCATCGATCTGGATGGCGGGTTCTTCGTCGAGGCCGGTGCGCACGACGGCTTCACCCAATCGAACACCTACTACCTGGAACGCTTTCGGGGCTGGCGGGGGGTCCTGATCGAGCCGATCCCCGCGCAGGCCGCCGAGGCGCGTCTCTCGCGCCCCGAGGCGACCGTCGTTCAATGTGCGCTCGTGTCGGCGGCCGACGCGCCGCGCCAGGTTCGCATGCGCTTCGGCGATCTGATGTCGACGGTCGAGGGTGCGAAGGATTCCGCCTGGGCGCGCCACGGGACCATTCTCGGCTGGCGCGATCCCTATGACGTCGACGTGCAGGCGCGCACCTTGTCGTCCGTGCTCGACGAGGTGGAGGCTCCGGAGATCGATCTCCTCTCGCTGGACACCGAGGGCTCGGAGGCTGCCGCCTTGGCCGGGCTCGACCTCGATCGGCACGCCCCGCGCTACGTGCTGGTCGAGATTCACGATCGCGCGAAGGAGCAGCCGCCGATCGATCGGTTGCTCGAGGGGCGCTACGTGGCGCACGGTTGGCTGTCACCGGTCGACCTCCTGTACCGGCGCCGCGACGTGGAGGAGGCCCGACCGGTCGGCGAGGAAGGCTGGTGCAGATCCTCGAGCGCACGCGGCCCGGAGAGCTAGGCGTCGGGTCTTGGTAAACCGGCGAGCAGCACGTGTATTGACACATTCAGCGCGAACGCCAACGGCACGAGCGTGACCAGGCGCGGCTCCCGCCTGGCCGCCTCCAGGCGCGCGATCGTGTCACGTCCGACGCCGCTGGTCTCGGCGAGGGCCGCCTGTGACAGTCCCGCACGCAGCCGCTCCCGACGTAGGTTCTGCGCGACGCACTCGCGAATTGCTCGTGCGTTCTCGGCGGTTGGTCTCCAGTGACGCTCACCCATGCGACGCGTCGAGACAGTAACAGCAGGTTAATTCAGCGCACCCGTCGCGAGGCCGGAAGCAGCTCGACCAGCTCCCTCGGCACCGCACGCATGAGCACGATCAGCAGGCCGTAGACGAGCAATGCGAGCAGGGCACGCACGAGCGAAGGCAGGTCGGGCACGAGCGCGAGCACGGCCGCGGGGGCGGCTGCGGCGCAAACCTTCAGCACGATGCCGAGCTTCGGGCGCAGCTCGGGACGACCGTGGACGAGCGCCAGCAGCGAGCCCAGCGCGAGCGCGCCCTCGCCGCAGATCGTCGCGATCGCCGCCCCTCGCGCGCCGTCGCTGCTGGCCAGCACGATCGTCAGGGCGCAGCTGACGAGGAAGGCGACCAGGTTGGTCAGCAGCACGCTCTTGTAGAGCTTCAGCGAGACCAGCGCGAAGCTCCAGCCGGCGAGGACGAACGAGGCGATCAGGGCGATGCCCTGCAGCTGCAGCACTTCGGCGGCGCCGGCGAACTTGGCACCCGCGATGACTTCGATGATGAAGTGCGCGCCCCCGAGCGCGCCGAGCGCGGCGGCGACGCCGAGGATCAGCGACACCTCGAAGATCCGCTCGAGCGAATAGGACAGACGCTCGCGGTCATCGCGCGCGGCGCGGGCCAGCAGCGGCAGCGCGCCGCTGACGAGCAGACCCGGAACTCCCGCGACGACGATGAACACACGAAACGACGCGGCGAACAGCCCGCTCTGGTGCGCGTTGGAGACGAGGCTCGTGAAGATCTGGGCCGTGAACACGTAGATCGTGCCGACCGCGGCCGCCAGCGAGAAGGACACGGTCAGGCGCAGCAGTGTCGCCCAGCGGCGTGGCCGCAGCGCGAAGCGCAGCGAGATCTGATGCCGCGCGAGCGCCGCCGTCGGCGGGATCAGCGCGAGATTCACGGCGAGCGGGACGGCAAGCAGCGGCAGCACGCCGGCGGCGACCAGCACGAGCGCGACGATCGCCGCCACGCTCAGCACCTGGCGGGCGAGATCCAGGCCGGAGAGCGTACCCAGGCGAAGCGCGGCGGCGAGCGGGATCGTGTACGTGTGCTGTACGACCAGAGCGATCGTGCCCAATCCGGCCAGCACCGCCCCGACGAACAGCGCCGCGTCATATCCGGCGGCGAGCGCGAACACGGCGACGAGGAGCACGCCGATCGCCGTCAACACGATGCGCAGGCCAAGCAGGTCGCGCATCAGCTCATCGCGATCCCTGCCCTCCCGCACGGCGAACTCGCGCTGCCCGACCGTCGACATGCCGGCGTCGGTCACGGCCGAGAGGACGCCCACGAGCGACAGCACGGTCGTGTAGGCGCCGAAGCGCTCGACGCCGAGGTGGCGGGTCAACAGCGCGGCCGACAGGACCGACAGCGCGACGGTCAGCACATAGGAGCCGAACCGCAGCGCGCTGCCGCGGACTATGCGCCCACCGGCGGTCGTGCTGTCGAGCACGTCCGAGGGCTCGTCGAACACCGCCTCGGCCGGGTCTGCGGCATGGCCGGGCCGCTCGGTCGAGCTCATCGCGCCTGCCAGGCGCGCGCATAGCTCTCGAGCGTGGCGCGCGCCGTCGCCTCCCACGTGAACTCGCGCTCGCGCTCGCGCCCACGCGCGGCCAGTCGCTCCGCGAGGAGCCGATCGCCGACGAGCTCGCCGAGCGCCTCCGCGATCCCGCGCACGCTGAACGGGTCGAAGTACAGCGCCGCATCGCCCGCCACCTCCGGCAGCGCCGAGGCGTTCGAGCAGGCGACGGGCACGCCGCGGCGCATCGCCTCGAGCACGGGGATGCCGAAGCCCTCGTTGATCGACGCGAACACGAAGCAGCTCGCGAGCGCGTACAGCCCCTCGAGGTCGGCCGCATCGACGTAGGCCGGGAACGTCACGTTGGCGGCGATGCCGAGCTGGTGCGCCAGCTCGCGCAGCTCCTGCTCGTGCGCGGTCGGGTTCCCGGGCATCACCAGCATCGCATCGGGCCAGCGCTCGGCGACGAGCGCCATCGCCCGCACGAGCCGCTCGAGATTCTTGTGCACCTTCTTCGCCGAGACCGTGAGGATCAGCGGGCCCTCGCTCAGCCCCAGGCGGGCCCTCAGCTCGACCGCCGGCGTGGGCGCATGGAGCTCATCGCCGCGCGCCGCGAGCGGGATCACGTCGATGTCCTGCGCGCGCACGCCGAGATGCTCGACCACATCGCGTGCGCCCGCCTCGGCGAGCACGATCACGCGGTCGGCCCGGCGGGCGACCGGCGGGACGACCACGCGCCACAGCCGGGTCGTCGCCGCCTCACCCGGATCGGGCGCAACGATCCACGTCACATCGGCCAGGGTGACGACGTTGACGGCGCGGGTCCAAAGCGGAGCGGTCAGCGCCACGCTGTGCAGCAGCTCGACCTGGCGCCCGGCGATCGCGCCGAGCAGCGTCAGCTCGCCGAGCGCCTTCAGGCCGCGCCGACCGATCAGCGGCGGCACGACTAGCTCGAGCGACTCGAAGCTCGGCTCCTGGCGCAGATACTCGCGCCCACCGGGGCTGCAGTACACGGTGAAGCTCGTGTCCGGCGCGAGCCGGCGCAGCGCGGGCACGAGCGCGCGTACGTAGGTGTCGAGCCCACCCATGCGCGGCTCGAGGAAGAGAGCATTGATCCCCACGTGGCGCGGTAGCTCGGCTGCTCGGATCGGCGCCTCGTCCATGCGGCTGGGCGGCTCGGCGCTCACGCCGCCAGCAGGCTCTCGATCTGGCCGATCGTCACCTCGCGCATGTCCTTGCCTTCCTGCAGGGCGCGATACCACTCGACAATGCTCGCAAGCGCATCAGCCAACTCGACAGGCGCGCGCCAGCCCAGACGCGCCCGCGCGCGCGAGGAGTCGAGCTTGAGATAGCGCGCCTCGTGCGGATGGGGGCCGGCGTCCACGCTCCAGCTCAGCGCTCCCGGCCACAGATCGGCCAGGCGCTCGACGATCCAGCCGACCGGGCGCGCATCGTGCTCGGCCGGACCGAAGTTCCAGGCGGCCGCGTGCTCGGCCTCGCCGCACATCGCCTGCGCGAGCAGCAGGTAGCCGCTGAGCGGGTTGAGCACGTGCTGCCAGGGGCGGATCGAGTTGGGGTTGCGAACGCGCAGCTCCTCGCCGTCGAGCGCGGCGCGCATCAGGTCGGGCACGAGCCGATCGGCGCCCCAGTCTCCGCCGCCGATCACGTTGCCGGCCCGGGCCGAGCCGACGCGCGCTCCGTCGGGATCGCTGAAGAACGAGCGGCGAAAGGCGCTCGTCACGAGCTCGGCGCAGCCCTTGGAGCTCGAGTACGGATCGTGTCCTCCCATCGCCTCGCCCTCGCGGTAACCCCACTCCCACTCGCGGTTCTCATAGCACTTGTCCGAGGTGACGACGACCACGGCACGCACGTCCTGGCCGAGGCGGCGCACGGCGTCGAGCACGTTGACCGTGCCCATCGTGTTGATCTCATAGGTCTCGCGCGGATCCTCGAAGGAGCGGCGCACGAGCGCCTGCGCGGCCATGTGCACGACCAACTCGGGACGGCTCGCCGCGACCACGCGCGCGACCGCATCGGCGTCGCGCACATCGCCTTGGAGGCTCTCCACGTCCGCGCCCGCCCCAACCTGCTCATACAGCGAGGGCGCACTCGGGGGCGGCCCGGAGAAGCCGCTCACGCGCGCGCCGAGCGCCTGCAGCCACAGCGTCAGCCACACGCCCTTGAAGCCCGTGTGCCCGGTCACGAGCACGCGGCGATCGCGCCAGAAGCCTGCGTCCACGCCGCCGGCGGGCGCGCCGCTCGGGCCTGGGTCCGAGGGCTCTACGCCCGCCGCTACGGCGTCCACGTCTTCCACGGCGCGCCCGACTGCCACAGCTCCTCCAGCCGGTGGCGCTCGCTCAGCGTGTTCATCGTCTGCCAGAAGCCCTCGTGGCGGTAGCAGGCGAGCTCGCCCTCACGCGCCAGCGCGCGCATCGGCTGCTGCTCCCAGACCGTCTCGTCCCCGTCGAGGTAACGGACCACCTCGGGCGAGAGCACGAAGAAGCCCCCGTTCATCCAGCCGCCTTCGCCGTGCGGCTTCTCCTGGAAGTCGCGCACGCGATCGCCCTCAACGTCGAGCGCGCCGAAGCGTCCGGGCGGCTGCACGGCGGTCACCGTCGCGAGCCTTCCCTGCGCGCGGTGGAAGGCGATCAGCGCGCCGACGTCGATGTCCGAGACGCCGTCGCCGTAGGTGAAGCAGAAGTGCTCGTCGCCCACGTAGGGGAGGACGCGGCGCAGGCGTCCGCCCGTCATCGTCTGCTCGCCCGTGTCGATCAGCGTCACGCGCCAGGGCTCGGCCGCCGAGCGGTGCATCTCCATCTCGCCGCTGGCCAGGTCGAAGGAGACGTCGCCCGTGTGCAGGTGGTAGTTGGCGAAGTACTCCTTGATCAGATAGCCCTTGTAGCCGAGGCAGATGACGAAGTCCTCGATCCCGTGCGACGCGTAGATCTTCATCACGTGCCACAGCATCGGCTTGCCGCCGATCTCGACCATCGGCTTTGGGCGCACGGCCGTCTCCTCGCTCAGTCGCGAGCCGAAGCCGCCCGCCAGGATCACGGCCTTCACAGCGCGCAGCCTATTGAACGCCGGGCGGCCCGCCCGCCCTCGCCGGACGTGGCTCAGCGCGAGATGGCGTGCGAGCCGCCGAGCACTTCGCCGGCCGCGCCGAGCGCCTGCACGGCGAGCACGCGCGCCGCGCTCGGCACGGTGACCGCCGTCTCAAAGCCGCCCGACGGCGCTTCTGCGAGCGTCGCCAGCGTGGCCGGCGTGTCGCCGCCCAGCACGCGCCAGGCGCGCACGCCGGTGGCGCCGTTCCAGCTCGCGTAGACGGTCGTCGCCGCGCCGGCCGTCTTCAGCGCGACCTGAGGCACCGCCGCCGGCACGGCGTTCCATTCGAAGCGGTAGGAGCGATAGATCTGCACGGGCAGCGGCAGATGGCCTTCGAAAACCGTCTGTCCGGCCGCGTTGAACTCCGTGAAATAGGGGGCTTCGCCCCAGCCGACGAACCAGTCGCCGTTGGCGAGCGACTGGTCGTTGCCCTGACTGCCCGACAAGAGCGGCGGCGAGCTCACGTCGCGGCTGAGCAGGCGCACCGTGCGGTGCTTGAAGTCGATCTGCTCGCGGATCGCGCGCGAGTAGGCGTGCGCCTTGGGAAAGCCGCCGTTGTCGTAGATCGTGATCGTGTGGTCCGGCTGCCAGCGCGCGTCGTGCTGGTATGCCGTGCCGGTGCCTGCGCCCATGTGAAAGCTCGACTTGCCGCCACCGAGGCGCCACTCGATCGCGCCGCTCTGGCGGTTGACCTCGTAGACCGTCCACGTGTTGCGCGAGGAGATCAAGAGGTTCCCATCGCCCCACGGGTCCGGGCTGATCGAGTTCAGGTGGTAGCAGTCCCAGGGACGGTTCGGATCGCGCGGGTGTTTGGCGTAGGAGTCATCGATCGAGATGTGCCCGTAGGCGTGCCACTCGTACATGACCAGGCCCGTCGGCACGTCGACCTGCTGCACCACCGCGTCCTGGAGCGCACCGTTCTTGGCGCCATCGACCGAGCGCAGATCGGCGCGCACCAACGTGTACGCCGTCAGGTAGGCCGAGCCCTGCGGCGAGAGCTGCAGCTCGTGCAGGTCGGCGAAGTACCCGTTGCCCGCGTGGATCGTCGCCACCGGCTTGTAGTTGGTGCCGAGCAGGGTGTCGTTGCCGAAGCCGACGCCCAGGTCGATGTGGCCTTCCCAATACGCCAGCACGGGCTTGCCCTGGTAGCTCGTCACCTGCAGGTTCGTGACCGAGTTGCCCTTGCTCGCCGGCTTGAACCAGACGAGCTGTCCCGTGCCGTTGATGATCAGCGCCCCGTTCTGACCGCGGCCCGCGTTGGCCGTCAGGAAGATGTCGCCCGGCGCGGCCGCCGCTGAGCTCGTCGTGACCCGCACCGTCGGCGGCTGCAGCTTCGGCTGCGTGACGAAGCTCTGGTTCGCCCCGGCCTTGGCGGGCGGCGGCGTGTTGCTCGCCCCCACGGGAAAGTGCACGAGCCGTGCGATGTCGAACGTCGTCCCCACGCGACTCTGGTGGCCGCGCCGCCCGACCAGCGCGCTCACGGTCACCCGCTCGCCCTCGACGAAACCGCGCGTGGGCACGAAGCTCGCCCCGGGGGCGCTCACGTAGGAGCGCAGCTCACCGCTGTGGCCGCCGCTGCGCGAGCCGACCACCGAGACCCGAGAGATTTCGCTCGCCGGCGCCCCCAGGAAGCTGATCTGCGTCGCCGGCGAGGCGTCCGGCGTGCCGTTCAACGGCGAGATCGTCACGGCCGAGGCGGCCGACGCCGTGACCGCGAGCAGGGCGAGCGCGACTGTCATGGCAAGCGCTCCACGCGTTGAGCGAAATCGCCACCCTCCCTCTGCTCGTGTCGCCCTCACGCAGGGCGTAACCCTAGACGGAGCGTCGGGGACCGGCGCCACCGCGCGAGTCACGCTCGATCTACGCTGCCTCTAGTTCGAATCGACCAGCTCCAGGAAGCGCGCGGGCGGGAGAATCGGGAGCTGGTCGGCGAGCGCGAGGAGGTGCTTGTCCCCGGATACCAGTAGCGCATCGTTGTCCGCCGCGAGCGCGATGAGGTAATCATCGGCCGCGTCCGCCGAGCGGGCCGGCGCAGTCTCTACGTCCTCGGCGAGGATCGCTAACCGAGCCGGCCAGTCGAGCAGACTCGCGGCATCCTGCGGATCGATTCGCTTGCGGAGCCTGGGATAAGAGAAGGCTCGTGCCAGCTCGGCCAGCAGAGCCTGGGAGACGATCAACTCGAACGCACCTTCCCGCCAAGCCGCCAACACGCGCGCCGGGGCACCATCGCGGGCGAGTACTCCCGAGATGATCACGTTCGCGTCGAGGACTGCCCGCAAGTGTCAGCGCCGGTCGCGCCTGGTCGCGTGCTGAGCCTCCACGGCAAGAGCCATCGCGTCCTCTTCTGACATCTGATTACGAGCCCACAGCCGATCCAGCAGATCGAGTCCGAGATCACGGCGTAGCGCCTCCTCGATCACCTGACTGTCGCCCTTGCCAGTGCGCGCCGCTGCGATCTTCACCGCCCGCATCACGTCCTCGTCCACCGTGAGAGTCGTACGCACTTTTGACATATCGGCATCATAGCATCTTGGTGCCGTCACCGCTCGTGCACGCGGACGACATTTGAGGACCCCGCCGCGAAGGGGTAGTCGGACTCGGCTTCCGAGCGCACGCGGAAGCGGTAGTCGGCCGGGCCGGCGAACTTGAAGCGGTAGGCGGCGCGGTAGCGCCCGCGCGCGTCGGTGCGGATCACCTTGAACTCGATCCAGCCGCTGCCCGGCGAGCGCGCCTCGAGCACGAGCTGCTTGCCGCCGCGCGGAATCGGGCCGCCGCGGAGCAGGCCGCGGAAGTGGATCGTGCGTCTCACGCTCGCCGTGCTCGGCGAGACCCGCAGCGCGATGCCCGCACGGGTCAGCAGCCGCAGCGTCCCCGTCGCCGCCGGCTGCCTGTCGCCGAAGTGGGCGCGGTAGGCGAAACGCAACGTGCGCGAGGACGTGCCCGCCGGCAGCGTGAGGGCGAAGCGGCCGCCCGCGTCCGTGTGCAGCGTGCTCGTCAGCGGCTGCGCCCCGGCGTAGAACGGCGTCACGCGCAGCTCCACCGCCGCGCCCCCGATCGGCGCCCCGCCGGCCGTCGTCAGGCGGCCCGCCAGGCTCCGGGCCCGGTCGAAGCCACCGAGCGAGGTCGCCTTGGCAGTTCCCCTCCAGCCCACCGACAGCCGCGCCTGCGCCGATGCGTTCGTTCCGTTCGGGGCGCCCGGTGGCGGCGGGTTGTCGATCGTCACTGTCCTGTCCAGCACCGGCGCCGCGTTGCCGGCCGCATCGATCACGCTCACCACCAGTCGATGTGCACCGTTGCTCGCCTGGGTCGAGTCGAACGGCACGTCCACACTCACCGACTGGGCACACGGCTGCACGTACAGGAACGCCGGCTGGCCGTCGCTCGTCTGCCCCACCTCGCGGCAGCGCCCGCCGTTGTCGTTCACCGAAGTGCGCTGCACCACGCGCCCGTCCACGCTGAACAGCGCCTGCCACACGCCAGCGCCCGGGTCCGTCGCGTCGAACGCCACATCGCTCGAACCGCGCAGCGTCGGCGCGCTCGTCAGTTCCCCGCTGACCCCGCTCGCATGCGGCCCTTCCGCTTGCTCCAGCGTGATGTCCGCTGCGAACACGTAGAGGGCGGCTGCATAGCCCTTGGCGTCGCCGGCGTTCGCCTGACAGTTGTGTCCCAAGATGACGCCACAGTTCGTGTTGACATAGAGGGTCGGTCCCAGGGCATTCGCTGGCACGACGACTCGATTGGTCGTCGCGAGTGGTTCGGCGACCTCGCCCTCGGCGGTGCACCCAAGCGAGTAGATGCATTCATCGAACGGGGCAGTCTGGTCGGCACCGGTGAGCCAGAGCTGGTAGGTGGCGTTTTCGCCCGCCTGCCCGTGTGCATAGCCAGCACGCCAGACCGTTGCGCTCGCGATCGTTGTGTCCGGAGCCGCAGCGAAGCCCCACGTGGCCCAATCAACCTCGGCGGCGTGGATGGTCAGATCCCCCAGCGCCGCGACCAACGCCCCGCCTTCAGCGCAGGTGTCGAGCGCGTAGTCGTCCCAGGCGCCACCGGGGCCCACTGACCCGCTCCACCCATCGGTCGGCGCCACCTCGCCGTCGGGCATCCGGCAGGAATACACGTGGTACTGCCCGGCGCGGGCCACGCCAGGCCACCCGACGCCGCCGAGCAGGGCGAGCGCGAAGCTCGCCGCCAACGCCCGCATGCAGATCGGAATGCGCATCTCACCTGTATGTCGGTGGCGGGGCCAGAGTGACCCCCTCCCCAATCTGCCACCCCGACGCCGGCGCGGCGAGCCCTCGCAAATCGCGCCCGCAGGACGGGGGCAGATGCCCGCGATCGTGTTTCTCTTTCAATCAATAAAAAATGACGACGGAGCCGTGAAGCGGGGACGGACCGGCGCCCCGTGCCTCGGCCGCGCGCTCAGACGGTGAAGGCGATCGGCAGCTCGGCCAGGCCGTAGATCCCCGACACGCCCTCGAACACCGGCTCGCCGTCGAGCCGTAGGTCGTGCAGGCGCTGCGAGAGGAACGCCAACCCCTCCTGCAGCTCGACCCGGGCGAGGTTGGCGCCCAGGCAGTAGTGGACGCCCGCGCCGAACGTGAGCGGGCGCGCGCGCCCCCGCTCGGCCGTGATGTCGAACGTGTCGGCTCCCTCGGCGCCGGCTGCGTGCGCCTCGAGATCGCGGTTGCCCGTGAAGGCGCACACCATCACGACCGTTCCCTCCGGGAAGAGCACGCCGCGGTGCTCCACCTCCTCGACTGTGATCCGCGCCGTGAACGGCGTGATCGGCTCGTAGCGCAGCGCCTCCTCGACCGCCGCGTCCGCAAGCGACGGGTCCGCCGCCAGCAGCGCCAGCTGGTCCGGGTGCTGCGCCAGCAGGCGGATCGCATGCGCCAGCTGGCTCTGGCTCGTATCCACGCCGCCCACCAGCACGTTGAAGACGAGGTTGATGCACTCCACGTCCGACAGCCGCTCGACCTCGCCGCCGTCCTCGCTCGCCGCCGTGGCCGCGATCAGCTTCGAGATCAGGTCGTCGCTCGGGTCCTCCCGGCGCGCGCGCACGAGCGCCTGGGCGTACTCATAGAACTCCCGCACAGCCTGGTCGATCACCTCGATCTCGCTCGCCATGCTGACCGCGTCGAACTGGCGCTGGATCACGTTCGACCAGTGGTGCAGGCGCGGGGCGTCCTGAAGCGGCGCGCCCATCACCGTCGCGATCGCCAGCGACGGGTACGGCTTGGCGAAGGCCTGCACGAAGTCGCAGCGCACCTCCTCGCCATCCCCCGACGCCGCCACCGCCTGCGCCAGCAGCTCGTTCAGGAACTCGCGCATGACCGGCCTGTAGCGCTCCACCGCGCGCGGCGACAGCGCCGGGTTGACGAGGCTGCGCAGGCGCGTGTGGTCCGCCCCGTTGACGTGCAGGATGTTGCGCCGCATCTGCTCGTACAGCGGCCCCTCCTGCACGCCGAAGATCTCCGCGATCTTCATGCCCGGGAAGATCGCCTTGCGCGTGCGCAGGAAGAACTCGCCCGCCTCCCTGTCCAGGGTCATGTAGCCGAACGGCGCCTGCGCCAGCCACACGCTCCCTTCGGCCACCGCCTGCGCGTCGGCCTCCTGCACCGCCGCCCGCACGCGCGCCATCGCCGCGTGGAAGCGCTCCCCGCGCATCTCCCCGTCCGTGTGGTCGAAGCTGGGCAGCTCGAGCTCGCTCACCAATGTCATCGCCAGGCCATCCTCTCAGGTGGGCCGCCCCCGGCGGGAGCTGCCGGGCCCGGCCGGGCGGGCGAGCTTCTTGCCCGGGTTGAACAGGCCCTTCGGATCGAACGCCCGCTTGATCCGTTCATGCAGCTCGACCGCCTGCGCGTCCCACTGGCTCGCCAAGAGGCCCGACTTGAGTCGGCCCACGCCGTGCTCCGCCGCCACCGAGCCGCCCAGCGACCACACCAGCTCGAACAGCTCCTCCCCCACCGCCTCCGCCGCGTCCAGCTCGCCTTCCTCGGCCGGGTCCACCAGCACGGTCGCGTGCACGTTGCCGTCGCCCCCGTGCCCCCATGCGCACGACTCCAGGCCGTGTCGGGATGCGACCTGCGCGAAGCCCTGGAGCCCCTCGGCCAGGCGCTCCGGCGGGAACGCCACGTCCTCGCTCACCTTGCCCCCGCGCGCCCCCGTGACCACGCCGTTGAAGCCGTCCCGCCAGCGCCACAGCGCCGCCGCTCGCCCGGCCTGCTCGAAGTGCTCGATCGACGCCGCGCCCGCGCCCTCAGCCACCCCGCCCTCGAGCAGCTCCACAAGCGTCACTCGATCGCGCTCGACGTCCGCCCGCGAGCCGTCCAGCTCGATCAGCAGCGCGAAGCCCCCCGACGGCGCCAGCTCGCCCGGGTAGCCGCCGCCGACGAGCTGTAGCGTCGCTGCGTCGGCGAAGTCGAGCGCCGCCGGCTCGATCCCCGCCGCCAGCACTTCCAGCATCGCCGCGCAGCCCGCCGCCCGGTCCTCGTCCGCTGCCGATCGGGGCAGGAACGCCGCCAGCGCCAGACGCGCTTCCGGCTCCGGGCGCAGCCGCAGCCGGACCGCCGTGATCGCGCCCAGCGTCCCCTCCGAGCCGATCAGGAGGTCCTTCAGGTCATAGCCCGCCACGTCCTTGCGTGCCCAGCCGCCCAGCGCCACCAGCTCGCCCGGCGCCAGCACCGCCTCCAGGCCCGTCACCCACGCGCCCGTCACGCCGTACTTCAGCGCATGCGGCCCGCCCGCGTTCGTGGCCACGTTGCCGCCGATCTGCGACTGCTCCGCCGCACCCGGGTCCGGCCCGAAGAAGAGCCCGTTCTCGCGCGCCAGGCGCTGCACGTCGCGCGTGTGCACGCCCGCCTCCGGGTACATGCGCCACAGCGCCGGCTCCAGCTCGCGCACCGCGCGCAGGCGCTCGAGCGACAGCACCACCCCGCCCGCGCTCGGCACCGCCCCGCCGAGCAGGCCCGTGCCGCCGCCGCGGGGGACGATCGGCACGTCGTGGGCGTAGCACCATGCCACGACCGCCGCCGCCTCGTGCGCGCTGCCCGGCAGCGCCACCGCGTCCGCCCGCCCGCGCGGGCCGCGGCGGCGGGCCATGTCCGCGTTGTAGGGGGAGTCCGGCGGCGGCGCGTCGAGCACGTGCTCCGTGCCGATCAGCCGTCCCAGCTCAGCGTGCATCGTCCTAGCAAATCAGTCTCGCGCCCGGCGGGCAGGCAGGGCCGCCCTGCGGCCGTAAGAGCGGGCTGCAAAGACCACGCGGGGTAGGATTCGCACATGGCGGTAAGTGCCAAGCCTCCGTCGAAGGCCGACGGCGCGCCCGCGACGGATGCGCGGGAGCGCGAGCACAAGACGCTCTCCGGCGAGCCCGTGCGCGAGCTCTACACGCACGAGGACCTGCCGCCGGGCATCGGCTCCGAGCAGGACCCGCTCGGGCCCCCCGGCTCCTACCCGTTCACGCGCGGCATCTACGAGTCGATGTACCGCGGCCGGCTGTGGACGATGCGCCAGTTCGCCGGCTTCGGCACGAGCGAGGAGACCAACGAGCGCTTCCTCTACCTGCTCGGCCACGGGCAGACCGGGCTATCGACCGCGTTCGACATGCCCTCGCTGATGGGCCACGACTCCGACCACCCGCGCTCGCTGGGAGAGGTCGGGCGCGAGGGCGTGGCCGTCGACACGCTCGACGACATGCTGACGCTGTTCGGCGGGATCGACCTCGGCGAGGCATCGGTGTCGATGACGATCAACGCGCCCGCTGCGATCATGCTCGCGTTCTACGTCGCCGCCGCCGAGGCCGGCACGAGCGCCGCCGGCCCCGTCGCGCCCGAGCGGCTGTCCGGCACGATCCAGGCCGACATCCTCAAGGAGTACATCGCGCAGAAGGAGTGGTGCTTCCCGATCGATCCGGCGATGCGCCTGTGCGGCGACATGATCGAGTGGTGCACGCGGCGGATGCCGCGCTGGCACCCGATCTCGATCTCCGGCTACCACATCCGCGAGGCGGGGGCGACCGCCCAGCAGGAGCTCGCGTTCACGCTCAAGGACGGGCTGACCTACGTCGAGCAGGCCGTGGAGCGCGGCCTCGATGTCGACGATTTCGCCCCGCGACTGTCGTTCTTCTTCAACGCGCAGATCGACTTCTTCGAGGAGATCGCCAAGTACCGCGCGGCGCGGCGGATCTGGGCGCGCGAGCTGAAAGAGACCTTCGGCGCACGCGATCCGAGGTCCTGGCAGATGCGCTTTCACACGCAGACGGCCGGGGTCTCGTTGACGGCGCAGCAGCCGCTCAACAACATCGTGCGCACGACGATCGAGGCGCTCGCGGGCGTGCTCGGCGGCACCCAGTCGCTGCACACCAACAGCTACGACGAGGCGCTCGCCCTGCCCACCGAGGAGGCGGTCACGATCGCACTGCGCACGCAGCAGGTGATCGCGCACGAGACGGGCGTCGCCAACACGGTCGACCCGCTCGGCGGCGCCTACTTCGTCGAGGCCCTCACCGACGAGATGGAGCGCCACTGCTACGGGTACTTCGCCAAGATCGACGAGCTGGGCGGGATGGTCGAGTCGGTCAAGCGCAACTACCCGCAGCGCGAGATCGCCGACGCGGCCTTCACGCTGCAGCGGGAGATCGACGCGGGCGAGCGTGTCGTGGTCGGCGTCAACCGCTTCCTCGCCGAGGACGAGGAGCCGATCCCGACGCTGCGCATCGACCCCGCGCTGGAGCGCAAGCAGCTCGACCGCCTGCAGGCGGCTCGCGCCAAGCGCGACGGCGCCGCCGTCGAGGCCGCGCTGGCGGCCCTGCGCGAGGACGCCGCGCACGCCGATCGCAACCTGATGGAGCCGCTGCTCGTCTGTGCGCGCGCACACGCCTCCGAGGGCGAGATCATCGAGTCGCTGCAGCAGGTGTTCGGCGATTACACCGAGACGCCGGTGTTCTGAGCGTGTTCGAAGCTTCGTGAGTCACAGCAGGCTGCGCAAGGGGCTCGTGATCGGCGGGCTCGCCGTGGCGCTCGGGTGCGCGGCGACGCTCGCGCTCGCGGCCCACAGGATCAAAGCCGAGCAGGCGGCGTTTCGCGCGCCGGCGGTCGCCCGCTGTCAGCCGACCGCGTTCAACCGCTCGGCGATGCTGCCCGGCACGAGCGTCGGCGTCTCACCGCTGCCCGGCTCCTACGACGCCAGCGCGCGAACCCAGATCAGCCTGCTCGGAGTCCCCGCCGCGGCGCTGTCGAGCATCAGCGTCAGGGGCAGCCACAGCGGCAGGCACGAGGGACGCCTGCACGCCTACTCCCAGGGCGACGGCGGGAGCTTCGTGATCGCCAAGCCGCTCACCCAGGGCGAGGCAGTGACCGTTCGGGGGAAGGTGCGCGGCAGCTCAGGCAAGCGCGCCTCCTTCGCCTTCCACTTCACGGTCGCCACCCAGGACGTCCTGCCCTACTCCAAGCCGACGCCCCCGTCGGGGAAGGACTACAACGAGAAGCAGCACTTCCACTCGCGCCCGGACCTGGAACCGCCGGGGATCGTGGTGACCACGCGCTCACCCCAGGCCGAAGCCGGCGACATCTTCGCCGCCCCCTACACCGGCCCGGGGCCGCCGGGGACGATGATCTTCGACGACTCCGGCAACCTCGTCTGGTTCCGCACGCTGCCGAAGAACGCTGCGGCGGCGGCGAACCTGCAGGTGCAGCAACTCGGCGGCAAGCCCGTGCTGACCTGGTGGCAGGGCTACATCCCGCCGCAGGGGTTCGGCCAGGGCGAAGAGATCATCGACGACACCTCCTACCGGCAGATCGGCCGCGTGCGCGCGGGCAACGGCTACTCCGCCGACCTGCACGAGTTCAAACTCACGCCCCAGGGCACGGCGCTGCTGACGGCCTTCCGCCCGATCAACTGCAACCTCGCGGGGGTCGGCGGCCCGAGCGGGGGCGCCGTCACCGACAGCATCTATCAGGAAATCGACCTGCGCACGGGCCTCGTGCGGCGCGAGTGGCACAGCCTCGACCACGTGCCGATGCGCGACTCCTACAGCCTCGCCACGCACTCGAGCAAAAAGTGGCCGTTCGACTACTTCCACCTAAACTCGATCGACCAGCGCGCCGACGGCACGACGCTGATCTCGGCCCGCAACACGTGGGCGATGTATGAACTGAGCACGACCACCGGGCGCGTGCTGAACACGATCGGCGGCCGCCACTCGCGCGTCAAGCTCGGCCCGGGTACGCGCACCGCCTACCAGCACGACGCCAAGACGTTGCCCAACGGGACGATCAGCGTGTTCGACAACGGCTCGGTGCCGAAGGTCCACCCGCAGTCGCGCGGGCTCGTGCTCTCGCTCAACCAGCAGACCGATACGGCGAGCGTCGTCGCCCAGTACGAGCACACCCCGGCGCTGACGTCCGACAGCCAGGGGAATATCCAGCAGCTTGCCAACCAGGACATGTTCGTCGGATGGGGACCTGAGCCATATTTCTCGGAGTACACGGCCGGCGGCCAACTCGTGTTCGACGCCCACATGCACGGCTCCTACGAGTCCTACCGCGGCTACCGCTTCGCCTGGACGGGCGCCCCGACCGACCCGCCGGCGCTCGCGGCCACCTCGGCCTCGCGCGGGCGCGTGAGGCTGTATGCGAGCTGGAACGGCGACACGCGCACGGCCAGCTGGCGCGTGCTCGCGGGCAGCTCCGCGCAGACGCTCGCGCCCGTGGCGAGCGCCCCCCGCAGCGGCTTCGAGACGAGCATCGTGACGCCGCGCACCGCCCCGTATGTGGCGGTTCAGGCGCTCGACGCCGCCGGCGCCGTGCTCGGCACATCGCGCGCCGTTCGCGACTGAGAGAGCTCTCACGCTGCGCTCGCCGACACGGCGGGGCGAGGCTGGTACGCTTGGCTCGATTGGCGTCAAGGAGAGGTTTTCAGCCGGTGGGGATCGGGAGATGACGGCGCGCAGGGGCAACACGAAGCCGCGTGGCATCCCATCGGGCAGGTCGAACGATTCGTCCGACGCCGAGGACGGCGCGCCAGCCGAGGCGCACCCCGGCGAGGACCCGCCGAGCGGCTCGGCCGCGCCGAGCCGGAGGAGCTCGGGCTCGGGCCGATACCAGCGCTTGCCGACCGGCGCGCACGGGCTCACGCGCGAGCAGGTCGAGCGCGACCAGCGCGAGCGGCTGCGCTCGGCGATGATCGAGCTGATCGCTCAGCGCGGCTACCCGGCCGTGCGCATCCTCGACCTGACGCAGCTGGCGCACGTCTCGCGCCCGACCTTCTACAACCTCTACTCCGACAAGGAAGAGCTGCTGCTGAGCGCCTACGAGGACATCGCGGGGCGCACGACCGAGGCCGTGGCCGAGGCCTACGGGCAGGGCGGCTCTCCGGAGGAGAGCCTGCAGCTGGGGCTGCGTGCGTTCGCCGAGCTGGCGGCGGTCGAGCCGGAGGCGATGACGCTAGCGCTGCTCGGGACGTTCGGCGCCGGCTCGCGGGCGCTCGAGCGGCGCAACCGCACGACGACGGCGCTCGAGCGGATGCTGGGCGCGGGCCGCGCGCTCGCGTGGAGCGAGCAGCCGCGCGACCTCACGGCGAAGTTCCTGATCGGCGGCATCCGCGAGGTGTCGGCCACGCGCCTGCGTCGCGGCCAGGCGGACGAGCTGCCCGAGGTGGCCGACGAACTCGGCGCCTGGGCGCTGTGCTACCCCCAGGCGCTGCCGCTGGGCCTGGACGGGCCGCGGCGAGTGCGCAGGCGCACGGAGGGGGAGCACCCGCCATCGGCGATGCGCGGCGCGCGCTCTGAGTCGCGCAGGCTGCCGAGCGGCCGCCACGACCTCGCGCGCGAGCAGGTCATCAAAAGCCAGCGCGAACGGATCGTCGACGCGACGGCGGAGATCGTCGCCGAGAAGGGCTTCGCCGGGCTGACGATTCCCGAGATCGCCTCGCGCGCGAACGTGTCGCACGAGACCTTCTACGAGATGTACCCGACCAAGCACGACGCCTTCCTCGGCGCGCAGAAGGTCGGCCTGCACCAGGCTTTGCGCACCACCGTCGAGGCCTACGAGGCGCACGACCCGGGCTGGCCGGAGGGCGTCGCCGCCGGCTTGAACGCGCTGATCGACTTCGTCTGCTCCGAGCCGGCGCACGCCCACCTGACGCTGGTCGACACGTTCGGCGCCAGCCCGCAGGCGATCGAGATCCGCGACAACGCGCTGGAGTCGTTCACGGCCTACCTGCGCCCGGGCTTCGAACACGCGCCGGCGGACGTCGAGGTGCCGGAGATCGCGGCCGAGGCAGCGGCCGGTGGCATCTGGCAGGTGCTGCACCACTACATCGAGCACAAGCGCCTGCACGAACTGGGCGACGCCTCGCCCCAGCTCGTCTACCTCACGCTCAACCCGTTCGTGGGCGCCGAGCTGGCGGCCGAGACCGCGCGCCAGCCGGCCGCCGCGTTGGGCTAGTCGAGCGCTGAGCTCGCGCTCAGTCGCGCGGTGCCAGCGCCATCGGCTCCTCCTCCTCCGAGGCGAGCCCGAGCACGGGACCGAATGAGACCTCCATGCGCGCGCCCCCGCCCTCGGCGTTGGCCGCCCGCGCGTATCCGCCGTGCGCCTCGGCCGCCTGACGAACGATCGCGAGGCCGAGGCCGGAGCCGGGCTGCTTGCGCGCGCTCTCGGAGCGATAGAAGCGCTCGAAGACCTTGCCCAGCTCCCGCTCGCCGAAGCCGGGGCCGTGGTCGCGCACGGTGAGCACGCCGTCGCGCAGGGCGACCTCGACCACGGCGCCCGGCGGGCTCCACTTGCGCGCGTTGTCCAGCAGGTTGGACACCGCACGGTTGATGCGGTCGGCTTCGCCGCGCACGACCGTCGGCTGCAGCTCGACCTCGAAGCTCAGCTCGCCGCGCCGGCGGGTGCGCGTGAGCACTTCGGCGACGAGCTCGTCCAGGCGCACCTCCTCGCGCTCGGACGGGGAGCGCGACCCGCGCGCCAGCTCGACCACGTCGCCGACGAGCGTGGTCAGCTCGTCGAGCTCGTCGACGATGTCGGCCCGCAGCCGCTGCTGCTCGGCAGGCGGCAGGCGGTGGGCCTCCTCGAGGGTCTGGATGTTGACCCGCAGCGAGGCGATCGGCGTGCGCAGCTCATGGCTGGCGTCGGCGATCAGCTGGCGCTGGGCCAGCAGCGAGCGCTCGAGCGCGTCCAGCGTCGTGTTGAAGCTCATCGCCAGTCGCTCGAGCTCCTCGCCGCCGCTGACGTCCAGGCGCTCGGACAGGTTCAGCTCGCCGGCGAGCGACTCCGTGCGGCGCGTGAAGCGCGCGATCGGCGCCAGCGCGGTGCGCGCCACGAGCGCGCCGAGCACGGCCGCGATCGCGATCCCAGCGATCCCGACGATCAAGAGGATCAGCAGGATCTGATGCAGCTCGTGGTCGACCTCCGCGAGCGGGCGGGCGATCATCACGGCACCGCCGGCGGCAGCCGCGCCGGCGCCGGCGGCGGCGCCCACGCCGGGGGCGCCGAGCGTGAGCACGCGCAGGTGCGTGCCCTTGACGGTGCGGTCGCTGAGCGCGCGGCCGCTGCCGCTGGCGGCGATCCTCCGATCGCGCGCGTCGAGGGGGATCTTCGGTGTGGACCCCTGCCCGGTCGGGGCATCGACGGCGCCCTTGGCCGAGACGAACTGCACGTAGCCGGCGGCGCCGCCGAAGCGGCCGGGCTCGACCGACCTCGGCAGCGGGCCGCCGGGGCCGAAGTCGTCGCCGTCTGGAGGGGCTCCGGCGTGGGCGCGCCAGGCGCCGTCGCCGGCCCGCGCGCGTGGAGCGCCGGCGCGAGCGGAGCCGTCAGGCGTGGCGGGAATCGGTCCTCGCGGCCGCGACGCGCCCACGAACTGCTGCGCGCGTTGGCTCAGCGACCGGTCGATCTGCCCGCGCAGGTCCGAGCGCACGGCGAGGTAGATCGCGACGGCCGCGGCGAGTACGGCGAGCGCGACGGCAACGCCGCCGACGGCGGCGATGCGCAGGCGCAGGCTCACGGCTCGCGCAGGACGTAGCCGACGCCGCGCACGGTGTGGATCAGCTCGCGCGCGCCGATCTCCTGCAGCTTGCGCCGCAGGTAGCCGATGTAGACGCGCAGCGCGTTGGATGCGGCGCCGAAGTCATAGCCCCAGACGCGGTCGTAGATGACGCTGTGCGGCAGCACCTGGCGCGGATTGCGCAGGAACAGCTCGAGGAGTTGGTACTCGGTGCGCGTCAGCTCGGCGATCTGGCCGTCGACGGCAGCCCCGTGGCGGGAGCGGTCGAGCGAGACCTCGGCGAAGGAGAGGTCGTCGGGGTCGCCCTCTGGGCCGCTGCGGCGAAGCAGCGCGCGCAGGCGCGCCTTCAGCTCATCGTTGTCGAAGGGCTTGACGAGGTAGTCGTCGGCGCCTGCATCCAGCCCGGCGACGCGGTCGGAGACCTCGACGCGCGCGGTCAGCATCAGGATCGGCACGCGGTTGCCGAGCCGGCGGAGCCGCTCGCAGACTTCGAGGCCATCGATGTCGGGCATGCCGACGTCGAGGACGACCGCGTCCGGGACCGACTGCACGACGGCCTCGATCGCCTCGGCGCCGCCGTCGACGGTCTGCACCTCGTAGCCGGCCAGCGTGAGCACGCGCCGCAGCGCTTCGCGGACGGCGCGGTCGTCGTCGACCACGAGAACCCTCATGCCTCGATTCTTGCGCAACGTCCGCACTTCGCGGGCGAAGCGATGGCGACTCCTACGATCCTCTTAGGCGGGCCGTGCGAAGATCCGGGCGTCCGATGCTCCGGCCACTGTGAGGAGGCGATGTTGAGCGTAAGGAGGCCATGTTGAGCGTAAGGAGGCCATGTTGAGCGCAGCAGTCGCAGTTCGTGCCAAGGCCGCCGCCGCGAGCGCCCGCGAGCCGCTTCCCGACCCCGAGCAGCTGCGGCTGCGCCGGCTGACGCTGCACGGCAATCGCATCGCCTACCGGCAAGCCGGCAGCGGTCCTGTGCTGATGCTGATCCACGGGATCACGTCGAGCTCGGCGACGTGGGAGCGCGTGATGCCCTACCTGGCCCGGCACTACACCGTGATCGCCCCCGACCTCGTCGGCCATGGCGGCTCGGAGGCGCCACGCGGGGACTACTCGCTGGGCGCGCACGCGAGCAACATCCGCGACCTGATGCTCGTGCTCGGGCACGAGCGCGCGAGCGTCGTCGGGCACTCGCTCGGGGGCGGCATCGCGATGCAGTTCGCCTACCAGTTCCCCGAGCGCTGCGAACGGCTGGCATTGATCGACTCTGGCGGGCTCGGCCGTGAGGTGAACGTGCTGCTGCGCGCGGCCACGCTCCCGGGCGCCGAGTTCGTGCTGCCGCTGCTGGCGACGACCCGCCTGCTCGACGCCGGCCGGCTCGTGGGCGCCCTGCTCGGCAGGGTCGGACTTCGCGCGCGCACGGACGTCGAGGAGATCGCACACGGGCATGCGACGCTGTCGGACGCGGCGGCGCGGGCAGCCTTCGTGCACACGCTGCGCGCGGTCGTCGAGCCGGGCGGCCAGCGCGTCGACGCGTCCAACCGCCTGTACCTCTCGGCGCACATACCGTTCCTGCTCGTGTGGGGCGAGCAGGACTCGATCATCCCGGCCGCGCACGGCAAGACGGCGCATGCGCAGCTCCCGCAGAGTCGCCTGGAGCTGTTCGCCGAGTCGGGGCACTTCCCGCAGGTGGACGAGCCGCAGCGGTTGATCGATCTGCTGATCGACTTCGTCGAGTCGACCGAGCCGGCGAAGCTCGACGCGGAGCGCTGGCGCGAGCTGCTCGACCCCCGCTAGCCCGCGGCCGAGCGTGGGACGTCAGGCGCGGCTCAGGCGGGGCGAACCTCGAGCACGACCTTGCCCGTGGCGCGCCGCTCGTCGATCGCGTGCAGCGCCTCGGCGGCCCGCTCCAGCGGGAAGCGCGAGCCGACGATCGGGCGCACGAAGCCGTCGTCGATCATGTTCGCGACGGCGGCGCCGATCTGGCGGTTGATCTCGGGCTTGCCCATCACGTAGGCGCCCCAGCCGGCGCCGATCACCTCTGTGTTGTTGAGCAGCAGCCGGTTGACCTTGACCTCTGGGATCGAGCCGCCGGTGAAGCCGACCACCACGAGCCGGCCGCCCTCGCGCAGCGAGCGCAGGCTGTCGGTGAAGCGATCGCCGCCGACCGGGTCGAGCACCATCTCCACGCCGCCGCCCGAGAGCTCCTTGACCTCGTCCTTCCACGCCTCGCCGAGCAGCACGACGTGATCGGCGCCGGCGTCCTTGGCGACTTCCGCCTTCTCGTCGTTGGAGACGAGTGCGATCGTGCTCGCCCCGAGCGCCTTGGCCACCTGCAGAACGGCCGTGCCGACGCCGCCGGCGGCGCCGTGCACGAGCACGCTCTCGCCCGCCTGCAGCCGCCCGCGGGTGACCAGGCAGAAGTAGGCGGTGTGGTAGTTGAGGATCAGGCTCGCGCCCTGGGCGAAGTCGAGCGCGTCGGGCAGCGGGAAGGCGAAGTACTCCGGTGCGACCGCCGTCTCGGCGAAGCCGCCGAGCGCGCAGAAGGCGGCGACGCGATCGCCGGCCTTCACCTGCGCTCCATCGGGCGCGCTGCGCACGATCCCGGCGACCTCGCTGCCGGGCACGAACGGCAGCGGTGGTTTGACCTGATACATGCCGCGGGTCTGCAGCACCTCGGGGAACGAGACGCCGGCGGCGTGGACGTCGACGAGCACGCCCTCGCCCGGGGTGAGCATGTGCGAGGGCTCGGGCTCTTCGAGCTCGACCAACCGCAACGCCGAGTCCGGTCCCGTTTCCTCGACGATCTGAATCGCTCGCACCGGTGCGATTATGTCTGAAACGTCAGAGAGGGAGTCAGGCCATGGCGAAGGTGCTTTGCGTTCTCTACGAGGATCCTGTCGGCGGGTACCCGCCCTCCTATGCACGCGATGACGTGCCCAGGATCGAGCGCTACAACGACGGGCAGACCACACCGACGCCGCAGGGGATCGACTTCAAGCCGGGCGAGCTCCTGGGCTGCGTCTCGGGCGGGCTCGGCCTGCGCGAGTTCCTGCAGGGGCTGGGACACGAGTTCGTGGTCACCTCCGACAAGGACGGGCCGGACTCGGTCTTCGAGCGCGAGTTGCCCGAGGCCGAGGTCGTCATCTCACAGCCCTTCTGGCCCGCCTACCTGACGGCCGAGCGAATCGCCAAGGCACCGCAGCTGAAGCTCGCGCTGACCGCGGGCATCGGCTCGGACCACGTCGACCTGCAGGCCGCGATCGAGCGCGGGCTGACGGTGGCGGAGGTGACCTACTCGAACAGCATCAGCGTCGCCGAGCACGTGGTGATGATGATCCTCGCGCTGGTGCGCAACTACATCCCCTCCCATCAGTGGGTGATCGACGGCGGCTGGAACATCGCCGACTGCGTCTCGCGCTCCTATGACCTCGAGGGCATGCAGGTCGGGTCGGTGGCCGCGGGGCGGATCGGCTCGGCCGTGCTGCGGAGGCTGAAGCCGTTCGAGGTGGGGCTGCACTACACCGATCGCCACCGGCTGCCCGCGGAGACCGAGCGCGAGCTGGGCCTGACGTTCCACGAGAGCCCCGAGTCGCTCGTGCAGGTCTGCGACGTGGTCACGATCAACGCGCCGCTCCATCCGGAGACCGAGCACATGTTCGACGAGGCGCTGCTGTCGAAGATGAAACGCGGCGCGTACCTGATCAACACGGCGCGCGGCAAGATCTGCGATCGCGACGCCGTCGCGCGCGCGTGCGAGAGCGGACAGCTCGCGGGCTATGCGGGCGACGTGTGGTTCCCGCAGCCGGCGCCCACCGACCACCCGTGGCGCACGATGCCCCACCACGGGATGACGCCGCACACCTCGGGCACGAGCCTGTCCGCGCAGGCCCGCTACGCGGCCGGCACCCGCGAGATCCTCGAGTGCCACTTCGACGGTCGCCCGATCCGCGAGGAGTACCTGATCGTGGACGGCGGCGCGCTCGCGGGAGCGGGAGCGCACGCCTACAGCGAGGGAGACGCCACCGGCGGCTCCGACGAGGCCGCGCGCTTCGGCCAGGGCTAGGCGGCGAAGGGCGGGCCGCTCGCGCCGCGGTCAGCGCCGGCCGGCGTTCGATGACTCGGGGCGAAGGGCAGCAGACGATCGAGCGCGATCCTCGGTGGAGGCTGAAGCACGCGATGCGAGCCGTCGTCGTAGACGATCACGCCGCCATGGCGGAGGTGCGCCGACGCCCCGCGCGGCGCCGCGAGCAGCGCCGCCTTCGCGCGCACCTCGGCCTCGAACGCGCTCGGCGCGAGCGCCGTCACCTGCACGATCCCGGTGAAGGCGGGCGCGCCCGTGGAGGGGTCGAGCAGATGGTGCGCCGGCCGGCCACTCCGATCGAGCCAGCTGCGCCGGGTGATCCCGCTCGTGGCGATGCAACCGTCGATCAGCTCGAAGGTGTGCAGCGCCCGACCGTTCAGCGGGCATTCGACGTGGATCTGCCTGGCCAGGCGCGCGGCGCCGCCGACGGCGAGGTCGCCGGCGCAGTCGACCGCGAAGGCAGCGTGGCCGGCGAGCCGGTCGGCGAGCACGTCCGCGAAGATGCCCTTGGCCAGCCCGCCGCCGTCGATGCGGACACCGGGCGGCCGCCGGACGACGCCGGCGGCGGCATCTCCTTCGACCTCCCGCCATCGCTCCGGGCGCCCACCGGCGGCGCCCCGACGCGCCGCCCGGCGTGGGGGCGCAAGCGCCAGCGCGAGCCCGGGCGAGAGCGGCTCGGCCAGGTCCTCGGCGTAGCCGGCGGTCTCGAGCTCCTCGGCCAGCGTCGCGTCGACCAGCCCGCCCGAGAGCTCGCCGGCACTGCGCACGCCCGCGGCCAGGCGCACGAGCAGCTCACTCGCCGGCACCTCTGCGCGCGCATCGCCGTTGAGCAGGGAGAGCTCGCTCCGGGGCTCGAAGCGCGTGAAGCGCCCGTGCCAGTCCAGCAACGAGTCACGCGCGGCGGCCACTGCGGCCTGCGCCGAGCAGGGGCCGTCATCGCCGCTCACGAGCACAGAGCACCATCCGCCGAAGCACTCGAAGCGCTCGAGCTGCTCGCCTGTGTCGAGCACGGGCGTCACGACTGCGAGGTGGTCATCGAGCTCGTCGATTCGCTCGACTGCGTCGATTCTTCTCGATTCGATCCGGCCGAGCCGGATTCGGTGGAGCTCGATTCTGAGGCGCTCGATTCGGAAGCGCTCGATTCGCCGGCGGCCGATTCGGGGCTCGCTTCGCTCGCGGAAGCTTCGTTGCTGCTGGACGACGTCGTCCCAGCGGAGGACCCGCTCGACGACGAAGTAACCCGCGCCTTCGAGGACGCCGACAACGCCGGGTCGTGGCCAGAGGCGAGCTGGACGTAGACGATCAGGAACAGCGCGATGAAGAGGGCGGCGGCTGCGGCGGCGACCGAGCGCCTGATCCGCCGCGCGCGCCTGCGCAGCTCGGCGCGACGGGCGGCGGCGAGCGCCCTTGCCTCGCGCGGGCTCATCGCAGGGCTCCGGCCCGGCCGACCGCTCCGAGTGGGCTCGCAGGAGCGCGCTGTGCGTCGTTCATCTCCAGCGCCGCGGGGAAGCGCGCGTCGGCTCCGGCGGCTCGCGCCGGGGCGCCGACGGGATTGGGCGAGGAGCCTTTGAGCACGCGCACCGCGAGCAGGAGCAGCGCGGGCACCACGGCGATCGCGATCATCGCCAGGAACCACGTCTGCCCGGCGTCGGAGCCCTCGCCGAGCGAGTGCGCGAGGCCGAGCAGCCAGGCGAGCGCGGTGAAGCGATGAAGCATGCGCCATCGCTGCACGCCGATTTTGGCGCGCACGTAGAAGGACAGGCCGAGCGCGGCCAGCATCCAGAAGGCGACGATCCCGGCGGTCGTCCACAGCGTCTCGTAGCCGCTGAGGAAGGGCACGGCCAGTTCGGCGAGGGTGGGGTGCATGAAGCCGTCGCCGAGCAGGGTCAGACCGTGGACGACGAGCGCGACGAGGCTGGCGAGCGCCAGCGCCTCGTGCGTCACGCGCAGGTCGGCGGCGCGCCGCTTGAGCAGACGCATGCTGCTCGCCAGGCCCAGGCACACCGACGCGCTCGAGAGCAGCAGCGCCGCGCTGCCGGCGGCGCGGCTGGCGATCCAGTAGATGTGGGGGGCGACTGCGGTCGCCGCGATCGCGGTCAGATGCACGCTCATGGGCGGCAGTATCGAACGCGACTGTTAGCCCTTCCTGTGGGGAACCTCAGAGCTTTCTTACGAGCCGACCAGACCCTCTCGGCGGCTCGGGGGCGCGGCGGCGGGCGTCAGCGGGCGGGGAGCGACCGGGGGCGCTGCACGCGCGCGTCGGCCAGCAGCCACGTGGTCGCGGCCATGGCGCCGGCGGCAATCAGCACGGCGGGCCAGGCACCGAGCGCAAGGGCGAGCACGTGCGAGCCGGCGAACGCGACGAGGCCGGCGCAGGCGAGCGTGGCGGCCGTGCGCGCGTCGTTGCGTCGCGCCCACTCGCGCACGCACCAGGCACCACCGGCGGCGAGCACGATGCCGCCGAGCGGGCGCGATCCGCTGCCGACGGCGACGGCGTAGCCCGCGATCAACGAGGCGGCCGCGAACGGTGCGGTTGGGAGCCGGGAGGCGGCATCGGCGTCGGCGCGACCCATCGCCGCAGCCTAGCGCGGCTCAGGCGTCGCTCGATGCAGCCCACAGATTGATGCCGGCGTCGACGGCGTGGCGATCGATCTCGGCGAGCTCGTCCTCGTCGAAGTCCAGCCGCTGCAACGCCGCCACGTTCTGCTCGAGCTGCGCGACGCTGCTGGCCCCGAGCAGCGCCGAGGTGACGCGCGGGTCGCGCAGCGCCCAGGCGATCGCGAGCTGCGCCAGCGTCTGCGAGCGACGCTGCGCGATCTCGTTGAGCGCGCGCACGCGCTGCAGGTTCCGCTCGCTGAGCAGCTCTTCGCCGAAGTAGTTGCCGCGACGCACGCGCGAGTCCTCGTCGATGCCTGCGAGATAGCGGTCGGTCAGCAGGCCCTGCGCGAGCGGCGAGAACACGATCGCGCCGACGCCCTCGCGCGCGAGCACGTCGAGCAGGCCGCGCTCGATCCAGCGATTGAGCATCGAGTAGGAGGGCTGGTGGATCAACAGCGGCGTGCCGAGCTGCCGCAGCAGGCGCACCGCCTGCTCGGTGCGCTTGGGGCCGTAGGAGGAGATGCCGACATAGCGCGCCTTGCCCGCGCGCACGGCCGCGTCGAGCGCCCCCATCGTCTCCTCGAGCGGCGTCTGCGGGTCGTAGCGATGCGAGTAGAAGATGTCGACGTGATCCAGGCCCATCCGCACGAGGCTCTGGTCGAGGCTCGCGAGCAGGTACTTGCGCGAGCCCCACTCGCCGTAGGGTCCCGGCCACATGTCATAGCCCGCCTTCGTCGAGATCACGAGCTCGTCGCGGTAGGGGCGCAGGTCCTCGGCGAAGATGCGCCCGAAGTTGATCTCGGCGCTGCCGTACGGCGGCCCGTAGTTGTTGGCGAGGTCGAAGTGCGTGATGCCCAGGTCGAACGCGCGCCTGAGGATCGCCCGGCTGTTCTGCAGGGGACGGTCGTCGCCGAAGTTCTGCCACAGCCCGAGCGAGATCGCCGGAAGCTTCAGGCCGCTGCGCCCGCTGCGGCGGTAGGGCATCGACCGATAGCGACCCTCGGCGGCCAGATAGCGGCTCGGGCCGAGCTCAGCGTCGTATGGCACGCCCTGAGTATTCCACCGCCGTGCCGGGCGAAGCCCTCCGTTCGGCGGTCGCTCAGGCCGTCTCTGGCGCGAGCGGCTTACGCGCGCGGAAGCGGAAGGAGCGCTCGCTCCGTCCGATGTCCTGCTCCGCCAGCCCGGCCGCCTGCAGGCGCGCCGGCAGCCCGGCGGGCGCGACCGGGACGAGCGTGTCGCCGACGTGCAGCAGACGGAAGAGCAGGCCCGTGCCGATGCTGTCGGTCCCCGCGAACAGGCCACCCGGGCGCAGCACGCGCGCTGCCTCGCCGAGCAGGCGGTCCTGTGCGGCGGCGGACGGGAGGTGGTGGAGCATCGTGAAGCACAAGACCGCCGAGAAGCGCCCGTCCTCGAAGGGCATCGCGGTCGCGTCGCCCTGCACGACCTGCACGCGCTCCGGCAGCGCTCGGCGCAGGCGCTCGCAGTAGCGCGGCTCGAGCTCTAACACCGTCAGCGCGCCGGGGCGCTCGGCCAGCACCTTCGTGGTCGCGCCGTAGCCGGGGCCGATCTCGAGCACGTCCTCGCCGAGCTCGAGCTTGGACAGTCCCCATGGCAGCAGCTCGCGCTCGACGGTGCGCCCCCACCATCGCGACGAGCAGATCACGCCGTGCACACGGTTCATCTCAGCGGACTGTAGCCACGGCGACCTACACGCGCTCGGCGCGCTCCACTCAGAGCGGCGCGGTCAATGCGATCGCCACGTGAAACGGAAGCTCGCTCGGCGTCGACCCGGCACGCATGATCGCCTCGACCCGCGCGAGCAGCTCGGCGCGCTCGCCGGGCGCCATCGCGGCCACCCAGCTGAACGACTCGACGTGATCGCGCAGCCGCTCGGGGCTCGTCGGCCGGCTCGTCGTGACCCGGATCTCGCGCGGCTCCGACCATTCGCCGCTCTCTCGCGCGAACTCCTGCCAAGGCCGACCGTCGAAGTGCGGATGCTGCGGGCGCAGCGCGGCCAGCATCTCGCCGAGCTCGTGCGCCCAACTCGCGCCCTGCCAGTCGGAGATCGTCGTCAGCACCGCCAGCTCACCGCCCGGACGCAGCACGCGGGAGATCTCCGCCAGCGCAGGGCCGTGCTCGAACCAGTGAATCGCGTCCGCCACCGTGACTGCGTCCACCGAGCCGTCCGGCAGCGGGATCCGCTCGGCCAGCCCCTCCAGCACGCGTTCGCCGCCGACGCTCGCCGCGAGCGCCTCTCGCAACTGCCCCTGCGGCTCGACCGCCACCACGTCCAGCCCGGCCGCCAGCAGCGCGCGCGTGAGCTTGCCCGTGCCCGCCGCCAGGTCGAGCACGCGTGCGTCCGGCGCGAGCGCCAGCTCGGCGGCCAGCGCCCCGATCGCAGCCGGCGGATACTCCGGGCGGCCGCGCTCGTAGGCGCCTGCCACCGTCGCGAAGCTCTGTGCGAGCGGGTGCAGCTGCATCGGCTGAACCTAGCGGAGCGGCGAAGCCAAGCAGAGTCGGCCCTGCCAGCGTTCGTTGATCGCCCGGCGGGTCGGCGGCGGCTACCGTGCAACCTTTGCTGAGCAACCCGAAAGGATCCCTCTATGGACTGGAAGCTCGAGGTCGTCTACATCCCCGTCACCGACGTCGACCGCGCCAAGTCCTTCTACGCCGACCAGGTCGGCTTCATCGCCGAACACGACCACACCGTCAGCGAGGACGTCCGCTTCGTGCAGCTCACGCCTCCCGGCTCCGCCTGCTCGATCGCCTTCGGGCGCGGTCTGACCGACGCCGAGCCAGGCTCGGTGCGCAACGTCCAGCTGGTCGTCGCCGACGCCGACGCCGCCCGCGCCGAGCTGCTCGGGCGTGGCGTGCGGGCGAGCGAGGTCGAGGATCTTCCGTGGGGGCGCTTCGTGCACTTCAGCGATCCCGACGGCAACACCTGGACGGTCCAGCAGATCGTGGTTCCTGCCTAGCGCGGCGTCGTGCCGACGTGCCGCCCGCCGGCGCACCCCGGCGGGCCGTCCATCGGGATGCGCACCGTGGCGCGGCGCGTCGGGCGACCGCAGGCGGGGATCTATTTGATCAATCGAAGACGAAAATCAGAGCGGCGAGGTGAGGCCGATCGCGACGTGAAACGGCAGCTCGCCTCGCACGCCCCGAGCCCCACGTCTCAGACCTTCGCTTTGATCTCGAGCTTTTCTTCGCCTTGCGCCGAGATCGTCGCGCGTTCGCCCAACAGCGTCAGGCCGGCCTGTTCGACTTTCTGGCTCGTGCCTTCCGTGCGTGTGGCGAGGAGCGTGTCTTTGACACCGGATTCGAAGCGTTCGGGAATCTGCTTACCGGCTTTCGCCTTGAACAGCAGCCGGTGGATCACTTTCATCCCGTTCAGCGATTTCACTTCGCCGATCACCGAGCCTTCGACGGTCCACAGCTCGCCGGTGCCGGCTTCGCCCGGCGGCCCCCCGCAGGTGAACACAAGGACCGGCGAGGGGCTTTTGGCCTTCAGGTCGAGGCCCACTTTCGGTTTGGCGCCGCCTTTGATGAAGCCGAGCTCGCCTTCCAGTGGCACGGTCGTGCTCACTTCGCCGGCGGCCGTCGGGCTCGACTGGCATGCCTTTTTGGCCGAGGTCTGTTCACAGCCTTTGAAGGCGAGGCTCACCGATGCGCCTTTCGGTCCTGTCCATTCGCCCGCGAGCGCGCTCGAGCCGCACGTCACTTTGGTGCCACCGGTCGTTTCGAGGATCACCTGGTTGACCGGCGCGGAGAACTTGGGTTTGGGTCCCGGGCCGGGGATCCATTCGAAGGCGCCCTGACTCCCTGGGCTTTCGGCAATGCAGTTCGGGCGCGTGAACGCACCGCCGCTGCCGACCTTCACGCAGCGACCGAGCGTCGGCAGCGCCGGCGCGGAGTTCACTTCTGCGGGTGCCGGCAGACCGATGTTGCCCTGCTCGTCGATCGCGCGAACAGCCACGTAGTGCTGCGCCGAGGGTGGAATCGAGTAGCTCTGCTGCGTCCCCGCCGCGGTCGGTGCCGGCGCGCCGTTGAGCGGTGTCGCGGAGTCGAAGTTTTCGGCCGTGACTGGGCTGGCCGAGGTGACGATCTGATACGAGCTTGCCGTGCCGCACATCAGGTCGTCTCCGGGTGCCGTCCACGTCAGCACCCTGCTCGCCACGGCGGCGCCCTGCGGGACGCCTGGTTTGACGGCGTCTCGGGTGTAGTCGCCGGAGTTGGCGATGTCGTGGTGGAAGTTCGGCCACGAGCTCGGCGAGCAGGCGCCGGCCGGCGTGGTGTACACCGACACGGTGCCTTCGCGCGTGATCGAGACGACGTCCTTCTTGGCGCTCGCGCTCGTGTCGACTGTTCCCAGCGAGCCGAGCGCCGGCGTGGCCACCATCCAGCCGCCGGTCAACTTGGGCCACCTGGTGCTGGCGGGGCCGCCTTCGACGTTGTAGGCCTGCAGATCCTGCGAGGCGGTGCCGGCGAGAACCTGCTGTCTGGGCGCTTCGCCGGTGACGTCGCCGACGACCTCGCCCGTGATGAACGACAGGTCGTTGTTGACGGCCGGGAAGCCGGGTGAGAACTCTCCGGTGTTCGCCTGCCATGAGGCCGTGAAGTCCTGGCTGCCCTTCTGGTAGTCCGGCGCGACGACGTCCAGGGCGCGCAGCAGTCCCGCCACCGGGCCGAAGAAGTTCGTCGTCGTGCCGTCGAGCGTCCCGAACGCCGGCTCGCCCACGGCGGGGAAGGTCGGCGTGTCGGTCTTGCCTGTGCCCGCGCTGAAGTCGGTCTGCAGGGCGTTGTACTTGCCTTCGCTCTCGCCGTAGCAGGAGCTGCCGTCGGCGTTGAGGACGTAGCCTGGCCCGGCGGCCGGCAGCACCCCGATCTTGGAGCCTTCGCCCCCTTCGGGGCAGTTCAGTGGCGCCACGACCGGAGAGCCGTTGATCCCCTCGCCCACGTCGGGCAGCAGGCCCGCGTTGATGATGCCGATCTTCACCGGCCAGCCCGAGCGGAACGGCGCGGCGCTGCAGTGCGCGCTCGCGCACGAGAAGCCGCCGGTCGCGCAGGAAGGAGCGTCGGTCGAGCAGCCGCTGGCGTTGATCGCGTAGACGCGCGAGTTGCCGAAGCTCAGGAGGCTGCCCAGCACGCCGAGCGATGCCGTGGTCGTGTGCGAGGCGTTGATTTCGCCTTCGTTTCCGCGTCCGGAGATGTACTCCTCGTTTGTGCCGACGATGATGCTCGGCGGGTTGTTCGGCCCGTCGAGCTGTGCGACCGCGGCCGTGTCCACGATCTTGCCCTGGTCTTCGTTTTTGTCCTGGTTGGCCGGGACGTTGGAGTTGAAGGTGATCTGGTGGCTCTGCGGGTCCACAGAGGCGACCTTGTCGGGATCCTCGACGAGCACGGGGAAGCCGTTGACCGCCGTGCCGTCTGCATTCCAGGCGTACACGTGGCGGTCCTCGCCTGCAGCGACGATGTCAAGGCCTTTGGCGGATGGGTCGAGTTTGGCCAGCACCGGCGAGGTGACGAAGCCGCCCTCCGTTCGCTGACGTGTGCCGAAGCGCTCGTGCTCCCAGGAGGGGTTGCCGGGCAGCGGCGCGCCCGAGTAGTCGGGGTTCGCCGTCTCGTGGAACACGAGGTTGCCCGCCGAGTCCCAGGCATAGACGTGGCCCTGCATGTCGTCGGCCACGATCTCGGTGCGCCCGTCGCCGAACAGGTCGCCCGCCGCCGGCGCCTCGATGATCGAGCCGTAGTGTGCGGTCGACACCTCGCCGCTGGTGAACGCGTGCTCGCCCGTATGCAGCGGCAGCGGGTCGGTGTGCACAGGCCAGCCGGGCAGGTCTGACACTTTCCCGCTGGCGGGGTCGTACTGGTAGGCGTGGATGATGCCGTCGGAGTTGGCGACGATCAGCTGGTTGGTGTCGTTGCCGGCAAGGTCGACCAGCACGGGGCTGGCGTTGCCGTCGCCGCGCATCTCGATGGGGAAGCCTTTGAGCATGTCCTGGTCGCGGTGCAGGAAGGCCTGGCGGCGGTCCTCGCCGGACATCGCAGGGCCAGGCGCGCCGCTCGCGGTCTTTACAACGACGCGGATGGTGAACGCATACGGCAGCGTGTTCGGGCGCCCGTTCGACGTCTGCGCGGTGCCGCCGTTTTCGTTGCCCGTGAAGGAGACCGGTTTGCCCGGGGGGAACATCGCCTGCAGCGTCGCCGTGGGGACGTTCGCGAGCAGCCCTTTGAAGGCGCTGTTGTGGACGGTGCTGCCGTTGCAGAAGGACGACGTCACGGCCGCGAAGTCGCCGGTGGACGACGTCGTCGCGTTGTTGGGCTGGGCGCCCGGCGCGACTTCGACGCGGCAGGTGTAGCCGGTGCGCGCGTTGACGTAGCCGTTGACGGCGATCGAGGACTGCGCGGGGTCGAGCTGTTCGAACCATTCGGGCGAGGTGATGTCGGCCTGCGGCGGGATCCAGCCCTGAGCGGCCGCTTCGACGGACTTGTAGGCGTCGATGCGCCCGTAGCCGTCGATCTGGTCAAAACCCTTGCGCGTCGGGTAGCGGAACGTGTCGGGCAGCGGACCCTCGACGCCGCCTTTCTCGTCCGCGGCGAAGGTGGAGTTCAGGTTGGGGTCGGTGCAGCCGGCCGCCATGCCCACGCTGCACGCCGTTTCGGGCTGCTGAGCCGTATTGATGTCGTCGGCCTGGCCGCCTTCTCCCTGGTCGGCGGCGGCCGTGCCGGAGCTCGCCGAGTTTGAGCCGAGCTGCGAGGAGCCGTTGACTGCTGTGCCGGCGATGTTGCCCGAGGCCATCAGCTGACGGACCTCGTCGGCGGTGATCGCACAGGGTGAGCCATCGATGCGCGTGCAATCTTTGGCGGCTGCCATTCTCGCGCCCGAACCGCTCGTGCAGCTGCCATACAGCGTGGCGCCGCAGGCGTTCAGCGCGGCGCTGTAGACGAGCCCGGCGACGCCCGCGCTTTTGCCCGTGGCCTCGGACGAGCAGGAGGTGGCGGGCACGGACAGGTCGATGCGCGAGCCGAAGTTCGTGCAGCCGTCGAGCTGCAGGTAGGAGGGCGGCTGGGTGGTGATCGGGACGCCTTCCAGGTCAGCCGGTCCTTCGATCGCGTTGACGACGATCGTGTGGGGCAGCGCGCCCGGCTGGTTGTGGTGCTCGGCCGCCTCGTCGGCGGCGGAGGCGATCACGGCGACGCCGTGGTCGTAGGCGTAGTCGATCGCTTCGCGCGCCAGCACCGGGTTGCTCACCGTCCCGAGCGCCTCCTGCACGACGTCGACGCCACGATCTGTCGCATACAGGGTGGCTTGCGCGAAGCGCTCGCCGTTGGCGACGAAGGACTCGCCCACGCGCAGCGGCAGCACCACGCAGTTGGGGCAGGTGCCACTGTCGCCCCCACTTATGTTCGCCTCGGCGGTCGAATCCTCCATCTCGCCGGAGCCGTGCCCGTACTGGACGTCGTCATAGGCGTCGTTGTTGTTGTCGACGAAGTTCCAGCCGGCGATGTCGCTCGCGTAGCCATTGCCGTCGTGGTCGGTGCCGTCGGAGAAGGCGATGATCAGATCCTCGGGGGTGAGCATCCCGGACGGGCCGTTGCGGCATGCGGAGGTGGTCGGCGGGTTGGTGCACTGCGGGTAGGTGGTGACGACGTTGGCCACGCGGGAGTCGCAGGCGTAGTCCATCGTGTTGAAGACGCCCTGTTCGAGCACGTCGTAGGGGATCGGGCCGCTGCCGCCCGGCGTGCCGCCGGGCATGCCGCCGTGCGCGTCGAAGTCGCCGCCTGTCGCCGCGCGCGCGGAGGCGCAGTCGACGCCGGTCGAGGCGTCGAAGGTCGTGCTGAGGTCGTTTCGAGGGGCGGGCAGCTCGCCGGCGTTGATGAGCACCTTCTTGCGCAGCTGGCGCATGTCGCCGGTGTCGTTCCATTTGATTCCCGAGTCGAGCTCGCCGATGGCCACGTCCGGCCGGCCGACGGTCACGTTGAAGCCGGTGTGCAGGGGGGTGCCCGCCGCGATGCAGGAGCCGGTCCCCGACGGCATCGTGGCGTGCGGGTCGCTGAGGCTCATGCCCGTCACGCCGCACAGCTCGTCCTGCTGGGAGTTGTTCTGTTCGATCGTGAGTTTTTCTCCTGGGATTTTTTCGTCGTTGGGATCGGCCGGCGTGGCCGCGAGCTTCCAGGGGTCGCCGATGTTCGTGGGCGTGTGCCCCGGCGCGAGCTTCCAGCTCGCCGGGTCACCTGCCGTCCCGTCGCCGACGTAGGGAAAAGCGGCGAACGCACTCGAGGCGCTGAGCGCGAAGAGGATGGTCAGGAGCGCGACCACGCCCGCCATCGATACGAGCGCACCCGGAGCGCGCGAGGGGCGGGCACCCAAGTGCCCGCCCCTCATCGCATCCCCTCCCGCCTCTGGATCGCGTGCTCTGCCCGCCAGGGAAGACGCGCTCCTTTCGGCGGCCGCTTTGCTCCGCCCCGCCAGCTTGTTCCGTCCCGCCGCCCTACTCCGCGCCATCCGCGAGACGCCCCCCGCTTCCTGCATGCTCACCTCTCCATCCACTCACTTGGCCGATTGCGTTCAGTCACCCCGGTTGACACGGTGTAGGTTTACAACCCGTAGCCCTACTGCCCGTAACCTACGAGCTGTAAACTCAAAATCTGTGAGCGCTTCAGACGCCACCGATCCTCCAGCGCTCGTCAACGGCTACCGGCACGGGCGCGTACCCCGCCAGGTCAGGGAGCAGCAGTTGCTCGACGTGGCCGAGGAGCAGTTCGCGATGCACGGCTATGGTGGTGCGTCGATCGAGGTGATCGCCCGGCTCGCGGGCGTGTCGCGGCCGATCGTCTACGACCACTTCGGCGGTGGCAAGGAGGGCGTCTACCTCGCGTGCCTGCGTCGCGCCCGTGGCGAGCTCGAGCAGATGATCCTGAGCGCCGTCGCCAGCGCCGAGCGCCCTCGCGAGATGCTCGAGCGCGGTACCAGCGCGTACTTCGAGTTCGTCGAGCGCCGCGGTCAGCGCTGGGCGGTGCTGTTCGGCGGCGTCGAGCTCGCCGGCGGCGCTGCCGAGGAGATCGCCGAGCTGCGCTTTGCCACGGTCAGCCGCATCCGCGACCTGATCGCGGTGATTGCGCCCGGTGCGGACGAGACGACGGTCGACGGCTTCGCGCATGCCATCTCCGGCTCCTCCGAGCAGGTGGCGAAGTGGTGGCGGGCGAACCCGAGCATGACGCGCGAGCAGGTGGTCTCGCTGCAGGTGGCCTTCGCCTGGGAGGGGCTGCGCCAGCTTCTGCCCGAGCAGGACCGCTGAGGTCCCGCTCGGCGCGCACGCCCGCTCAGCGCGGGCGGGGGCGGCCCAGCGCGCGCGGGCTTCGCTCGGCTCGCCCGGCCCCGCTCAGCGCGGGGCCGTTTTCGTCAGTTCCACGACCTGCTGGAAGGTCGGCCGATTCTGGAATGGGAACGGCGGCACCGAGACGCCGCTCGCGCTGACGAACCGGTTCATGTCGAAGCAGCTCGCCTGCGCGTCTTCGGCGCACGCGCCGTGACCGTAGATCTGCTGCGGCGTGACCGACAGCGCTTCGAGCAGCGAGGCCTGCAGCGCCTGGCGGCACGTTTCCAGCGAGCCGCCGCCGCAGTAGATCTGCGAGTAGGGGCCTTTCGGCGTCGCTCCTTCACCGCCGGCGGCCAGCAGGTCGCGCAGATCCTTGCTGACGTAGCCGTACCAACCGTCGGCGAAGTCCGGCGCACTCGGTTCGCCGCCCGGGTTGGGCTGACCGAATTCGAGCATTCCGCGGAGCTGGTCGAATGCCGTTTCACCCAGCGCCGGGCGGAACTCGGCTTCGAGCAGTTTCGGCCACCAGGCGTCCATGAGCGTGATCGCTTCGTTGTGCTGGTAGCTGCCGGGGCTCGAAATGCTCGTGTTGTTCAGGTCGCGCCGATGAGCACCATCCGCGTACCAGCTGTCGAGCTGTGAGATAGCCGCCTGCAGCTGCGGATTGCTCGGGCTGCCGAGCACCTGCTTGAGGATCGGCCACAGCTGGACGCTGCGGATGTCCTGCGTGGCGGCCTCGTCCATCGCGCTGACGAGCTGAGCCGTTTCCATCTTTTTGCCGCCCGCGAGGTCTTTCTGGATGAAGTTGCGGATCAGCTGCATGCGGTAGATCGGACCGAACGCGTACTTGTCGTCCGCCGAGGCGAACCGCGGCGCCTGCTTGTTGTTCCAGGAGACGAGGAACGTCGGGTCGATCGCGTTGGGGTGCGCGTCGAACGGGAGCACGGCGCTCATGTGCAGTTTCGGATCGAAGCCTTCCCAGTCGAATTCGCCGGTGCCGAGGATCGGGAAGTCGGGCGAGGTCTTCGGCGCCCGCTGCGGGTACCAGCCGGAGAGGTAGTAGGCGATGTGGTCGGCGTCGACGTAGGACCAGTTGAAGCCGAAGTTGATGTTCGACGCCGCCTGCTGGAACTGCTGCGGCGAGGTCATGAAGCCCGGTTCGTTGAACTGGGAGAAGCCGATCGCCGAGTCGGCCTCGTGGAAATAGGAGGTGCGTGCGCTGACGAACGCCACCGCCTGACCTTTCACGGTTCCGCGCGCATAGACGATGCCGTGCACGGTGCGGTAGACGGTGAGCGTTTCCGAGCCGGGCGGCGTCTGGTCGGAGGCGTTGGGCGTCCATGTGTTCGTGCGTTCGAGCTTTTCCATCGGCAGGCATTCGCCCTTGTAGAGGTAGTGGAATTCGTCCTGGCAGAGGACCTCGGCGAACGTGTCGACGTTGTCGGCCGTGGCCGTCGTGGCGCTCCACGCGTAGTCGCGGCCGTGCCCGAGCTCCACATAGAGGTTCACTCCCGGGAATGCTGCGCCACGTGCGTCGATGCCCGGCCCGTGCAGGTCCTCCTCCATCAGGACCTGTGGGTTGTAGTAGCCGACCTGCGGGCCCATCACGGCGATCGGGTGCCCGTCGGTGGAGTGCTTTGCGTTGACGAGCTCCCAGTTGGACATCAGCGCGGGACCGTCCAGCGCGTCGTGCAGGAAGCTCGCACCAATCGAGCCGTCGTTGGGGATCGCAACCGGATCGGGCGTGTCGGTTCGGGACGAGGAGGCGGACAGCGACGAGGCCGGGGTCGTCGCGGCGCTCGCCGAGGAGCCGTCCTGGACGAAACCGACCGAGCCCGGGTCTGGCATCGCCAGTCCCGTTTTCGAGAAGGGCGAGCCGGTCTCGTAGGGGAACGCTTTGGCGACCGTCGTCGGCGCCTCCGGGTCGTTCTGCTCGCGGAAGCCACGCCAAGCCTTGCGCCCGGCCACCTTGCCGAACTTCGCTTCAAAGGCCTCGAGCGTCAACGCCGAGCGGACCTCGGAGCCACCGCCCTTGCCGAAGATGCCGCCGATCAGCGAGGCCTCGGCGATCACGTCGGTCGGCGTCCATTCTTCGGGGGTCTTGCCTAGCGCCGCGTACTCGGCCGGCATCTTGTTCGGATCCAGCCGCGCTTCGGCGATGTAGGCGTTGATCCCGGCGCAGAATTCGCGCACGTCTTCCACGACCTGCGCGCCTTTTTCGCCATAGAGGGTGGTCGCGTTGTCGAGCTGGGACTGCAGGTCGGCTTGGGTGTAGGGCGCGATCGTCCACTGCACCTGGTCCATCGCGCGGTTGCCCGCCGAGCCGCCCACGAAGGAGGACAGTTCCGCTTTGCCCGTGTGGCGCAGCACGTCCATCAGGAACAGGCGATCCTGCGCCCCGGCGTACCCGGCGCCGAACATCACGCCGGCGCGCGTGCTGCCGTACACGTGCGGCACGCCGTAGCCGTCGTCGCGCTCGATCGTGACGTCCGAGCGCGGGCTCGTGGTGGACGCTACGTCGCCTTCTTTGACGCCGAAGGTTGCGTCCTTGAAGTAGTCGGCGATCTGGTCGTGCGTCAGCGTCGGTGAGCCGTGCAGCAGGTTCGCGTACAGCGGCAACTGGTCGACGTAGTGCGGCGGGTAGGCGCCGGTGAGCTGGAATTCGGCGAGCTGCTGAGCGTTGTCGAGGCCGTTCTCGCCGGAGGGCAGCACGTTGCGAAAGCCGCCGGCGTCGTTGGACCCGTAGGGTTCGGGCGAAGGTACCGCCGCGGCGCCACCCGCCGCCAGCGCGCTCGCCCCGATCGCCAACACGGCCGCCGCGACCGCGGCCCGCACGCCAGACATCCAACTGCTCCCGCCCTTGACCATGTGGTGCTTCTCCCGCGCTCGGTGATCGGTATGAGCCGCGCTCGAGCGGCTCCGCTCAGTCGAGCCGCGCATCCCCTCCGCCGGCCCGCCCCAACGCGTGCGGATTACCCAAGACCTACAGCTTGTAAACCAATCGCGTTTGCGCGCACCAGCGGATGGGTAGAGAGGGCCTGTGAGAAGGGCGGGGTTGTTGTGGGGTGGGGCTCGTGCTGGCGCGATCGCGCTTGCTGCCAGCGCGCTGCTCGCTGTCGGTCTGCTGCTGGCGATCGGCACGGCAGGCGCCGCCGCCTGTGGCGGCTTCGAGAACCCCTGCTCGCAGGAAACGCAGCAGCAGTTCGGCTACGAAAGTGTGCAGCGCGAAGACACCCCGAACGACCCCAACTACGACCAGGCCGAGCCGGACACCCAGCAGCCTCCGGGCAACCGCTCCTCGAACTTCTACGACGAGCGCTTCGACCTGTTCGGCTTCCCCTCGCAGCTCACGCCCAACGCGGTCTACGCCGTCGGCCCGCACGCGGGCAAACCGATGGTCGCCGGCTTCAACGCCGCCGGCGCCTGGAAGACCGAGCGCGGTCGCTCGGATGTCGCGGTGGCGATTCTCGATACAGGCATCGACTGGAGCCAGCGCGGGCTGCGCGACAAGATCCGGCTCAATACGGGCGAGCTCCCCTACCCGGAGCATTCCAACGGCAACTCCTGCGGAGCCTATGACTGCAACGGCGACGGCGTCGTCAACGTCGAGGACTACGCCGAAGACCCGCGCGTCAGCCTCTCCTACAGCGGCCGCATCGGTCCGTCGGGCCTGATCACGGCGCAGGACCTGATCCACGCCTTCGGCGACTGCCAGCTCGAAGCGGCCCACCTGATCGTGCAGTGCACGAGCGGGCAGCACTACGACAACGACGGCAACGGCTCCGCCAACGACATCGCCGGCTGGAACTTCTTCGACAACAACAACGACCCGACCGACCGCTCCAGCTACTTCGCGGCCCACCACCACGGCACCGGGCGCGCGCAGGATGCGGGCGAACAGGGCAACGACGGCGAAGGCTCGATCGGCGTGTGCCCCCACTGCCAGATCATGCCCGTGCGAATCTGGGACACGTTCGTCTCCGACGGCAACACCTTCGCGCTCGGGATCCTCTACGCCACGGACAACGGCGCCAAGGTGATCGAGGGCGCCAACGGCAGCCTCTACCACTCGGCCTTCGCCGAATCGGCCTCGCAGTACGCCTACGACCACGGCGTCGTACAGACCTTCTCGGGCGACGATCTCAACACGGGCAACCACAACTACCCGGCCAACTACGGCCATGCGATGTTGATCCAGGGAACGGTGCCCGACTCGGTCGGCCTGGGAGAAGACAACCGTCAATGGGTCGAAGGCGAGAAGCTGTGCGGCTTCACCGGCCAGCCGGCCTGTCTCGGCTCGAACGTCCCGGTCGGCACGTTCTTCCGCGGCGCCAACACGACGCAATACGGCGGCAAGAGCTCGATCTCGATGGAGGGCCCCACGGGCTCGGTCAACACGAGCAAGGCCTCCGGAGCCGCCGCGCTCGTCGTGAGCGCCGGCCTGGATCACGGCATCGCGCTGCGTCCCGACGAGACGCGCGAGCTGCTCGAGCAGACCGCCGAGCGCGTGCTCAGCGGCAACACCGAAGGCGCCGGCGTGGCCGATCCCGGCGCCAACCCGGCGCTGCCGCCCGACGAGCAGTGGACGGCGCACTTCGGCTGGGGCCGAGTCGACCTGGGTGCGGCGGTGGGCGCGGTCGCGAGCGGCGACATCCCACCCGAGGCCTCGATCGACTCCCCCGACTGGTACGCGCCGCTGACCGGCTCGAGCGTCCACGTCACGGGGCTTGCGCGTGCCCGCTTCGCCACCGGCGGCCACTTCCACTGGAAGCTGATGTGGGGTGCCGGGGAGGCGCCGTCGTCGTGGACGACGGCGAGCGAAGGCGACTCCAGCGGCACGGTCACGGACTTCGGCTCGATCGACCTAGAAGCGGTGCGCAGCGCCCTCGCGACCTACGTGGTTCCGCCCGACAGCGGCGGCCCGACGTTCGGGCTGGGCGAGCCCAACCCCTACCAGAACGAGTTCGCCGTGCAGCTCGAGGTCAACGGCCAGGACATTCCGATCACGGGGATCGACCGCCGCGTGTTCGACACGTTCACCGACCCGACGCTGTCGCCGGGATACCCCAAGCGCATGGGCACGGGCGGCGAATCCCCGACCCGCTACGCCGACATCAACGGCGACAACACGCAGGAGCTGATCGTCCCCACCGAGGACGGCCTGATCCACGCCTACGAGCCGAACGGGTCTGAGCTGCGCGGCTGGCCGGTGCACACCGAAACGGAGCAGGCGGCGTTGGGCCACTCCGGCTCGCCCGGCCTTGCGGCGATCGGGCTGCCGCGCGAGCCGCCACGCGGCCCGCTGATCGCGGACCTGGCCAAAAACGGCACCGAGGACGTGATCGTCGCGGCGGGGACACACGTGTACGCCTGGCGCGCCAACGGCAAACCCGTCAACGGCTTCCCCGTGTCCTCGAACGACGGCTTCTGCGGGCCGGCGCTCGAGAACGACAACAGCCACCCCAAGTGCGGCTTCCTGGCCGCTCCGGCGCTTGCTCATCTCGAAGGGGCCGCGAAGAAGCCGGACATCGTCGAGCCGAGCCTCGACGGGCACCTGTACGCCTGGAAGGCGAACGGAGCACCCGTGCCCGGCTACCCGATCGCGCTCGTCGACCCGGCCGAAGCCGGCCACCAGATGATCGCCGAGTCGATCAACGACGCAGCGATCGGCGATCTCAACGGCGACGGCCGCGACGACATCGTGGTGGCGAGCAACGAGGTCTACGGCGGCGGCGAACCTGGCGAAGACGTCAGCTTCTCCGGTGTGACCGCCGCCGCGGCCGGCTCGAGCGGGCGCCTGTACGCGATCAACGGCGCAACCGGCAAAATCATGCCGGGCTGGCCCGTGGCGATGCCCGGGATCATCCAGGACGTGCTGCCGCTGGTCGGTCCGGGGCAGGACGCCGCGATCGCGAAGATCGGCGGGCAGACGACGATCGTCGCGTCGGTCACCGGCGGGGCTCTCGAGGAGCTGAGCCCAACCGGCCAGGTGCTGACGACGATGCAGCAGACGGGCTCGCAGGCGTTCGGCGCCGGCTCCGACGCGACCGACCGCACGGGCGCGCTGAACCTGTTCGAGTCCGCCTCGATCGGCGACCTGCTCGGCACCGGCACGCTTGACATCGTCAAGTACGAGCTCTCGCTCAGCCAGGCCGCGAACCTGCTGCTGGTCGGCCAGAACTTCCCCTACAACCACCTGATCGGCGCCTTCGACGGCACCACCGGAGCGCCGCTTCCGGCATACCCGACGGTCACCGACGACTACCAGTTCCTCTCGGCGAACAACATCGCCAAAGTCGACCCGACCTTGCCGACCAACCAGATCATCGCGGGCACGGGGCTCGGGCTGCTGCACGCCTACGACGGCGGGACCGGGCACGACGTGTCGGGCTTTCCCAAGCAGACCGGGGGCTGGCTGGCCGCGCCCGCCACGCTCTCCTCCGACGGCCGCCTCGCCGACATGACGCGCGAGGGCTACCTGTTCCAGTGGCAGACGCAGGCTCCGGCATGCCAGCCGCAGTGGCCGGGCTTCCGCCACGACCAGCAGAACAGCGGCAACTACGACCACGACGGCACCCCGCCCAATGCGCCAAGCGGCATCTCACTGACGGCGCTCGGCGGCGGCTCCTATCGGCTCGCATTCACCGCTCCGGGAGACGACGGCGCATGCGGTACCGCCGCCTCCTACCTGACGCGCCTCAATGGAAAACCGATCGACTTCAAACTCAAACCGGTCGCCGGCGGCAGCGCGTTCAGCGCCGAAGTCACGCTCCCGGCGGGCGCGCGCACGTTGACGATCCAGGCGCTCGACGACGCGGGCAATCTCGGGCCGAAAGTCAAAGTCCGCGTCACCTGAGCCGGTCAGGACGGCTCGGGCGGCGGCCCATCGTCGTCCACCGCCAGGCGCAGCTCGGTCCAGGCGACGTCGTGCCAACGCCCGAGCTTGTAGCCGATTCTCCGGTAGGTGCCGACCGGCGTGAAGCCCATCGCATCGTGCAGTCCGAGGCTGGCCTCGTTGGGCAGCGTCATGCCGGCGATCGCGATTCGATAGCCACGCTCGCTCAACCTCCGCAGCAGCGCCTCGTACAGCGCGCGGCCGCCGCCCGTGCGCCTTCTCCCGGTCTCGAGGTAGACGCTCACTTCGCACGCCCAGCGGTACGCCGGTCGTGCGTGGAAGCGCGCGCCGTAGGCGTAGCCGACAACGCGGCCCTCGTCCTCCAGCACGAGCCAGGCGTGCGTGCGGCAGGCGCGCTCGATCCGCCCGGCCATCTCCGACGGCGAGGGCGGATCGTTCTCGAAGGTGACAGCCGTATCCGTCACGTATGGCCTGTAGATCGCGGCGCACGCCTCGGCGTCAGCGGCCGACGCGGCGCGCACGCTCAGCCGGTTGCGACCCTCGGAGCTCGGCACGCTCAGGCGCTCGAGCTCGTTGCGCCGGGCCTCGAGGCGCCACTGCCACCCGGCCGCGATCCGGGCTCGCGCGCGGCGTCCTGGAGCCGGGCTTCGGTGGTGACGTCGACTGCGCCGTCGAAGTAACGCTCGAGCACCGCGTGGAATACGGATCCTTCCGGGCACACGTGCGCGAACAGTGTCATCGACGAGCGCAGCTTCGCCGCGTCGGTCACGCCGAAGACGTCCTGGGCGCTCGGTCCGCGCAGCTCGGCCACGGTTCGGGCACACGCGAGCAGCCGCGCTCCGAGCACGGGGTGATCGAGATAGGCGCGGGCCTCGGCCAGCGACGCGATCGCGTACTTCTGCGACATCGGGCTGCGCCCGAGCCCCTCGAGCTGCGGAAACACGAACCACATCCAGTGGCTTCGCTTCCTACCGGCCTGCAGCTCGAGCAGCGCGCGCTGGTAGGTCCCGGCCTCGTCCTGCGCGCGCTCGAAGCGACTCAACGAAAACGGATCGCTCACAACCCGAGAGGGTAGACTGACCCCATGTTCCTGGCCACCGCTGTGGTGCTGGAGAGCTCTTGAGGCTTGCCCTCGCGATTGCGCTCTCGGCGGCCGCGGCGCTGTTCGTCGCCAACATGCTCGGGGTCGCAGTAGCGGAAGCCCCCACGACGGCGTCGCTGCGAACCGTGGCCGTCGAAGGCGTCGCCACCGTGCCGATCGGGCAGAAGGCCGATGCGGCCAGCGCGAACGCCGCGTACCGCCAGGCGATGGCGGCAGCCGTCAGCGACGGCCAGTCCAAGGCCGAATACCTGACCGGGAGGGTCGGCGCGACGCTCGGCGCAGTGCAGAGCGTCGGCGAGGGCGGCGGCGGCATCGAATGCTTTGACAGCGAATCCGAATACGTCCAGTACGAAGGCGAACGACCGGACTTCGGCCGGGCACCCCAGTACGTGCAGGCCGTGTCCGCGCCGGCTGCCTCGGCAGCGCCGGCCGCACCGAGACGGACCTCCACGAAGAAGCGGCGCAGACACAGGCGCCCGCTCGCCAAAAAGGCGACCGCGCCGGGCTGCAAGCTGAGCGCGCAGGTCTCGCTCGTCTACGTCATCGGCTGAGCCGGCGATCGGCTGATCGGCTCGGCTGACCGGCCGGCGGCTGAGGCGCGCCTGGCGGCTACCGCCGCCAGGCTTCGTCGAGCGCTTTCCGCAGGCGCCCAGTCGCGTCTACGGCGTCAGCGGCAGCAGCACGTTGGACGGGTGCTGGGCGTCGTGCAGCAGCGTGATCGTGCCGCCCAGCTCCTGGCCCAGGTTCGGCAGCGGAGTCATCGTCGAGGGCGTGTTGGCCGTGCCGATCGTCAGCCGCAGCCTGTTGCCGGGCTTCACGATCGCCGAGGTCGGATAGATCTCGATGTCGTATTCGGTCGGTTCGTTCGGCGCGACCGCCTGCTGGCTTTCCTTGGTGAACGGATGCCACGGACGGATCATCGGCTTGCCGTGCGGCCCGTACGTGGACAGCGTCGGCTCGATCGCTCGCTGACTTGCCATCAGGAAGCCGGCCGTGATCTGGTTGGAGGCGCCCGACGGTTCGACTTCGCTGAGCACGGCGATCAGCGTCGCATCGGTCGTGCTGAGCGTCGCCCACAGGTTCGCGCTGATCAACCCCGTGATCTTCGTCGCCGACTGCATCGGCGCGGTCGTGTACGTGAGCGAGGAGGCCTCATAGGTCACGTTGTTGGTGTCGCAGAACGGGTTCGACGCCGCTCCGGCCGTCCACTGGGCGGTCATCCGCGAGCACGGGCTCGAGGCCGGCAGCAGCGGCTCGGTGTCGCCCACCTGGCTTGCCGGCGGCGCGCTGGCGAGCGAGCCGTCGTGCAGCGAGATCGCCGTCGAGCCGGATGCCGCTCCGCTGAGGTAGAGCCGCTGGTATTTCGTTTTCGGCAGCGGGAAGCGCGTGAAGTGTTCCCAGTGTTCGCCGTTGATCGAGTAGAGGTTGACCTTCGGCGTTTCCTGCACGCCGTTTTTCACTTTCAGCAGCCAGTGGCTGAACCACTCCTGCTTGAGGTTCGGGTCTTCCAGCGGCGGGCCTTCGGTGATGTGGTAGTGCGGCGACATGATCAGCACGCGGTCGCGCGAGTTCTTGAGCGATTCCCACAGCAGCGGCTCGCCGCGCTGGAACAGGTCGTACCAGCCGCCCTGGATCACGACAGGGACGGTGATCTGCGACGCGCGCACGACCGGCGAGCGCAGTCTGTAGAAGGGCCCGTCGTATGAGGCTTCTTCACCGAGCGTTGCACCGACGAGCTTCAGCCCTGCGAATTCGGCATTGCCGAGCATGTGTTCGAGGTAGATCGTCGCCGCTTCTTCCGGATTCGCGCTCAGCGAGGACGGCGGTATGTCGGACAGGCCATTGACGAGGCCCAACCAGAGCGGCATGAAGCCGGAGTCGAGCGCGCCGCCCTGGAATGTCACGTCGCGGTAGGCGTCGGCCATCGGGATGTCCGCCCAGACGGCGCGCACCGCGCGCGGCTTGCCTTCGGCCACACGCGCAGCATCCGCCTCGGCGATCAGCAGCGAGGTGATGCCCATGTAGGACTCGCCCGTCGTCGCCACGCCCGAGTTCGACCAGGGCTGCGCCTGGATCCAGTCGAGCACCTCCTTGTAGTCGTCCTGCGTGCGCTGGCCCCAGGAGTCCCACTTGCCGCCGCTCGCTCCCGTCCCGCGGTCGTCGATCACCATCACGGCGAAGCCTTTTTCCGTCAGCGCAGGTTCGGCGCTCGAGATCCCCTGCGATCCGCTGCAATCCTGGCCGGTCGGGTTGCCGGCGTCCTTGTTGTAGCCCGTCGCCGTGAGGACCGTCGGAAAGTGCCCGGTGCTCGAGGGCAGGTAGACGTTCGCGCGCAGCACGATGCCGTCGCTCATCGTGATCGGCACGTTGCACATGCTCACCGACGCGTGCGCATCGGCGCCGCCGACCGCGGCAAGTACCAGCGCCAGCGGGAACGCCACGCGCAGAAGCCGGGCCAGCGTCCTGTGCCGTGCCCGCAGCCTCGACCGGGCCGCTCGCCCAAACGCGCTCGTCAGTACTCGCCCTTCGGCTCCCGCGCCGACTTCGTGACCGTTCACGGCTGTTCCCCTTTGCCCGCTGTTTCACCCCGGAGACTTCGTCCGCGCCGCTCGCTCCGGCGCGCGCGCCCGCGGACGTCGGCTTCCTACCCGGCGCGGCGAATTTGCAAACAAGGCGGTGCTGGGCGGTCAGCCCGCGTCGTCGTGGTGCAGGCCTACTCGGCGCGCTTGTAGACGGTCACCACCGCGGCGCCGCCCAAGCCGATGTTGTGCTGCAGCGCCACCTTCGCTCCGTCCACCTGGCGCTTCTCGGCCTCGCCGCGCAGCTGCCACGTGAGCTCGCTGCATTGCGCGAGTCCCGTTGCGCCGAGCGGGTGCCCCTTGGAGATCAGGCCACCCGACGGATTGACGACCGGTCCGTCGCCGCCGTAGGTCGTCGCCTGCGCCTCGACGAGCCGGTGACCCTCCCCCTCGCCGGCGAGCCCGAGCGCCTCGTAGGTGATCAGCTCGTTGGCCGAGAAGCAGTCGTGCAGCTCGATCACGTCGACCTCGCCGATCGCGGTCTGCGCCTCCTCGAGCGCGCGCACGGCCGCGGTGCGGCTCATGTCGGCGCCGACCACTGCGATCGCCGACTTCGTCTCGAACGTGCTCGTCATGTCGGTGACCATCGACTGACCGACGATCTCGACCGCCTGCTCCCAGAGGGCGTGCTCCTCGACGAAGCGCTCCGAGGCGACGAGCGCCGCGGCGCTTCCGTCCGAGGTGGGCGAGCACTGCAGCTTGGTCAGCGGCGCGTAGATCTCCTTGGCTTCTTTGATGTCCTCGAGCGTGTACTCGTCCTGGAACTGCGCGAACGGGTTGTTGACCGAGTGCTTGTGGTTCTTCCAGCCGATCCAGGCGTAGTGCTCGGGAGCCGAGCCGTAGCGCTCCATGTGCTCGCGCCCTGCGGCGCCGAACATCTGCGGCGCGGGGGGCGCGTTCTCCCACTCGCGAAGCTCGAGCAGCGCGCCGACGTGTCGATCCATCGGGTTCGTGCGGTCGGTGAACTTGACGCCGAGCGAGCCGAGCTCCATCTTCTCGAAGCCGAGCGCGAGGGCGCAGTCGACGATCCCCCCCTTGACCGCCTGGCGCGCGAGGAACAGCGCGCTCGACCCGGTCGAGCAGTTGTTGTTGACGTTGACGACCGGGATCCCCGTCAGCCCTAGCCCGTAGATCGCGCGCTGCCCCGCAGTCGAGTCGCCGTAGCAGTAGGCCGCGTAGGCCTGCTCGACCTCCTCGTAGGAGATGCCGGCGTCGGCGAGTGCCCGGCCGCCGGCCTCCTCGGCCCAGTCGGGGTAGTCGCCCTCCTTGGTCCCGGGCTTCTCGAACTTCGTCATGCCGACACCGATCACGAACGTACGCGCCATCTGAGCTCGAACGCTATCGCCTCACGGCTCGCGCGCGCCTCCCGCGTGCGCGCGCAGCCGCGACCGATCGAAATCGAACCTGGTGTTAGGTTGACGCCAGACCCGGGGCGACCCGGCCCATCGACCCGTCCCAGGAGAATCATGCCCTCAACCCCGGCCCTCAGCGTCTCAGCCGCGAGCGCTCCGTTCGATGCGACCACGATCGAACGCAGGGAGCTCGGTGAGCAGGACGTCCGCATCGACATCAAGTACTGCGGCATCTGCCACAGCGACATCCATCAGGCCAGGGACGAGTGGGGCGCGTCGATCTTCCCGATGGTTCCCGGTCACGAGATCGCAGGTGTCGTCGCCGAGGTCGGTTCGGCCGTGAGCCGGTTCTCGGTCGGCGACCGCGTCGGGGTCGGCTGCATGGTGGACTCCTGCGGCGAGTGCGAGTACTGCCAGGCCGGCGAGGAGCAGTTCTGCACCAAGGGCAACGTCCAGACCTACAACGCGCACGACTACGAGGGCCGTGTCACCTACGGGGGCTACAGCCAGCAGATCGTCGTGAAGGATCACTTCGTGGTGAACATCCCCGAGCAGATCGAGCTGCAGGATGCTGCGCCGCTGCTGTGCGCGGGAATCACGACGTACGTGCCGCTGAAGCACTGGCGCGTCGGCGAGGGGACGAAGGTCGCGGTGATCGGAATGGGCGGGCTCGGGCACGTGGGTGTGCAGCTCGCCGCCGCGATGGGCGCTGAGGTCACTGTGCTCAGCCAGTCGCACAGCAAGAAGGAGGACGGGCTGCGCTTCGGCGCCAAGCACTACTACGCGACCTCCGAGCGCGAGACGCTGAAGAACCTGAGGGGCAGCTTCGACCTGATCCTCAACACGGTCTCGGCCAACCTCGACCTGAACGCCTACCTCCGCCTGCTGCGCGTGGACGGCACGCTCGTCAGCGTCGGTGCCCCATCCAAGCCCGACCAGGTGCACGCGTTCGCCCTGATCGCCGGTCGGCGCAGCCTGGCCGGATCGGCGATCGGGGGCCTGCCGGACACGCAGGAGATGCTCGACTTCTGCGCAGAGCACGGGGTCAAGCCGGCGATCGAGCTGATCTCGGCCGACGCAGTCGACGCAGCGTACGACCGGGTCGTGGCCAGCGACGTGCGCTACCGCTTCGTGATCGACGTCGCGACGATCGCCTGAGCGCCCCGCCTGGCCCAGCTCGAGCGCCGGAACGCCGACCGGTGAAGCAACGCCGACCGGTGAACAATGCGCCAGCCCGTGCCCGGACCGGTGCTCAGTCCCCGCGCGAGGAGAACTCCGTCACGCCGTACACCGGATTGCGCACGCGCAGAGTCGCTCCGATCCCGCCGGTCGCGGCAGCCGTGTGCACGATGAATGCCTCGTGGCGCCCGTGGTCGAGGATCGCAGCGACGACGCCTTCGCCGCGAGGCACCCCCTTGCCGACCTCGATCTCCTGGTCGCGACCGTCGAGACGGCAACGCAGCTTGAAGATGCGACGCAGGCGAGCCGGGCAGCCGGCGAGGTCGCGCGAGAGCTCGCGAAGATCGCCATAGGCCTCCTCGGCTGGGGGGCCGCCCCTGCCCAGGCCGCCGACGAAGAAGGTCGTCATCGGCGACGCTGCTTGGGTGGCTGCGTCGGATAACGCTTTCGCTCCTCCGGCGTCATCTTCCGGATCTTGAGCGAGCCTTCCTTGACCTGCCGCTGGATCTCCTCCAGCTTCGCGCGCCGGCGCTCCGCGGCACGATCCGCCTGTGTTGGCACATAACCACATTAGCGCGATATGCGTCCGTTACTGGACGCTCGCCGGGGCAGCGCGCGCTATGCTCGCCGCCACCCATGTGGGGGTGCCTCGGTCGGACCGGCCGCTCGCATCTCCAGGAAAGGGGGATCGATGATCCCCATCGCCAGCCCGGGCCGCTCGGCCGGGGAGCACACCGCCCCCGGTTCGCTGGAGCTCAGCACGACCTCCGCAGCCGACGCCGGTCCCGAAATGTCGAGTCGCCAGACGCGAGAGATTCTGACGCGCTACGCAAAGGCCCATGACGGGCGCGCGACGCTCGGTATCGCAACGTCGGTCGTTCCCTACATCGCGTTGTCGGTCGCCATGTACCTCGCGCTCGGTGTGTCCGACCTGCTTTCACTTGCTCTGGCCGTGCCGACGGCGGCGTTCCTGGTGCGCACGTTCATCGTCTTCCACGACTGCTCGCACGGCTCGTTTCTCAAATCCAAGCGGGCGAACGCCTGGCTTGGCATGGTCACCGGGCTGCTGCTGTTCTCGCCGTTCCTGCGCTGGAAGCACGACCACGCCGTACACCACGCCACCTCGGGCGACCTCGAGCGCCGTGGCGTCGGCGACGTGCGCACGCTCACGATCGCCGAATACCGAGCGCTCTCCCCGCGCGGTCGCCTCGGCTATCGCCTGCTGCGCAACCCGCTCGTCATGTTCGGGCTCGGCCCGGTCGTCGCGATGGTGATCGGCCCGCGCATCGTCGCCCGCGGCGCGCGCCCGCGCATGCGCAACAGCGTGATCGCGACGGACGCGGCGCTCGCGCTGCTGGTGGGCGGCCTCTGCTGGCTGATCGGGTGGCGCGACTATCTGCTGGTGGTCGGCGTGCCGGCGCTGCTTGCCGGCTCGGCGGGAATCTGGCTGTTCTACGTCCAACACCAGTTCGAGGACGCCTACTGGGAGAGCGGCGCGGAGTGGAGCTACGACGACGCCGCGCTGCGCGGAAGCTCGTTCCTGAAGCTGCCGCGGCTGCTGCAGTTCTGCAGCGGCAACATCGGCTATCACCACGTCCACCACCTAAGCGCGCGCATCCCCAACTACAACCTGCAGCGCGCCCACGACGAGAACCCGATCTTCCACGCCGTGCCGACGCTGACGCTGTGGGATGGCATGCGCGCCGTGCGCCTGAAGCTGTGGGACGAGGAGGCCAAGCGACTCGTGTCCTTCGCCCAAGCGCGCCGGGCCCAGCACGGCTGAGCTCTTCTTACAGGCCGTTGGTCAGTCGCCGCGCCGCCGGGGTGGGCGGCGCGAGGGCCTGGCCACTCGCGGACGCTCCGGCGCCTGCTCGGGCGGGCCCTGTTCGAGCGGCTCGAGCACGAAGATCTCCACCGCGATGTCGGCGTCGAGATGGTTGGCGCTCGTGAACGCGCGCACGCTGCGGCCGCTGATCTGCTCGACCGCCCGTACCGCCTCGCGCTCCATCATCCGTTGGTAGGCGCTGCGCGTCTCCAGCACCGCCTCGCGCGATCCGCTGCGCACCAGGTTCTGCTCGCCCTTGGAGAGCACGTCCTGCAGGACGCAGACGATCAGGTCGTCTCCGACCGTCGTCCAGGCGCGCGTCGCGCCGTGCCCCGTGTGGGCGGCGAACAGGCGCACGATCTCATCGGAGATCTTCGCCGTCACGCGGGCGCGCGGCGACTCGTCGTCGGCGATACCGGACATCCCAACCTCTCTGCCACTCTGGAAGACGCAGGCGTCGCGCGCGGGAAGAGTCGGCAGACCGGTACGAACGACGGCGCTTACAGCAGCCTAGCGCGTCTGCCGCACCGCTTGGAACGGCTCTGTCCGTGAGTGCAAGCTTTGACGCAAGCCCGGGGCGTATGAGGATGGCTCTGCTAGGTTGCCTGGCAGCGGTCGACAACTGTCAGCCGCGAGGCAGCTCGCTTGAGTACCGCTTGTGGCGGTTCGGGTCAGCATCAGCCTCCCGAATCGACGCGGCGCTCGCAGCCGCTCAAAGGAGTCAAATTGTCTATGAAGTCATTCGCCGATCTCGGCGTGTCTCGGCCCGTCGTCGACGTGCTCGCGCGTCGCGGCGTCACCGCGCCCTTCCCGGTGCAGAGCCTCGTCGTAAGCGACGTGCTCGAGGGAAACGACGTGCTCGTGAAGTCGCCTACCGGGTCGGGTAAGACGCTCGCGTTCGGAATCCCAATGGTCGAGCGCGTCCGCGCCGACGGGCCGCGTCCGGCGGCGCTCGTGCTCGCGCCGACGCGGGAGCTCGCGAGCCAGATCGTCGAGGAGATCCGCGACATCGCCCACTCCCGGGCGCTGCGCGTCACGGCCGTGTATGGCGGCGTCGGGCTCAACAAGCAGGCGAGCGCCGCCGCGAAATCCCACATCGTCGTGGCGACGCCCGGGCGACTCGAGGATCTGCTCGAGCGCGGGGCGTTCAGCCTGGACGCGGTCCGGCTGCTCGTGCTCGACGAGGCCGACCGGATGCTCGACATGGGCTTTCGCCCGGCCGTCGACAGGATCGTCGAGGCCTGCCCGCGCGATCGCCAGACGCTGTTCTTCTCGGCGACGCTCGAAGGCGCGGTGGGACGAATCGCATCGCGTTATACCCACGAGGCGATCTCGCACGAGCACGGTCCGTCGGGATCGCGTGCGACGGCAGACGTCGAGCACAGGTTCGTCGCGATCAGCGGCGATGACCGCGTGGGAGCGCTCGTCAGCGAGCTCTCGCAGGAGCGCGATCTCGCGCTCGTGTTCGTCCGCACCAAGCGCGGCGCCGACCGCCTCGTCAAGCGCCTGGCCGGCAACGGCGTGAAGGCCGCCGCCGTGCACGGCAACCGCTCCCAGAAACAGCGCGAGCAGGCGCTCTCGCAATTCCGCGCCGGGCGCGTCGACACGCTCGTCGCGACCGACGTCGCGGCCCGCGGGATCGACGTGCAGGACATCTCGCACGTGATCAACTTCGACCTGCCAGGCGACCACGACGTATACGTGCACCGAATCGGGCGCACGGGACGCGCCGGGCGCCGAGGCGTCGGGATCACGCTCGTATCGGCGCAGGACCGAAGCGAAGCGCGCCAGATCGCCGATCGGCTGCGCATCGCCCACGGGCTCGGCGGGGGCGAGGGTCGAGACGGCGCCAGCCGCAACCGCGGCGCTGGCCGCAATGGCGGCGCAGGCCGTAATGGCCATCGCCGCAACTCGGGCAGGCCGCGCAGGGCGCGCCCAGCGCGCGTCTAGGCGGCGTCGAGGGCGCTCCGTCTGCCGCGATCAGGCGGCGCGCTTCTCGAATGTCAGCCGGTAGTGGTCGAGCAGCTCTCGTTCGAAGCAGACCTTGTTGGCGCTGACGCCCGAGGCGAAGGCGAGACGAAAGTCGGCGCTCGTCATCCAGCGCGGAACGAGCCCCAGCTTCAGCAGCGACTTGCGCCAGCTGCGCTTGCCGATCCGCGCATTCCACTGCGTGATGGTCTCGATGTAGTCCAGGCGCCCGTTGGCACTCGAGACGACGCGAAAGTGCGGCTCTGCGCAACGGATGACCTGCTCCTGGCCGAAGGGCAGCCATGAGCCGGGGAACTGCCGCGAGAGCAGCGCCAGATACCAGGCGTCGGTATGCGCCGGCGGCAGCGTGTCGAGCGCGGCGACCGCATCGGCTGCCGGGATCATGTTGCGCCCGTAGACCATCGTCTGCAGGTAGAAGCGGCCCCCCGGCGGCAGCAGGCCCGCCATTGCGCCGAAGAACGATCGGTAGACGGCCTCCTGATGCCCGGCGCGGTAGTCCTCGGGCGAGCAGAAGTGCTCGAATGCGCCAAGGCTCGCGACGGCGTCGAAGTCGCCCAGTCGCTCGCGCGTGAGCTTGCGACCGTCGAGCAGGTGCACGTCGAGACCGTGGCGCAGGCACGCGGCGAGCTGCGCCGAGGAGAGGGTGACGCCCACGCCGACGACACCACGACGGCCGATGAAGTCGAGCAGCGCGCCCCAGCCGCAGCCGACGTCGAGCACGCGGCGACCGGGCTCGATGCCGATCTGCTCGGCCACGTACTCGTGCTTGCGCCGCTGCGCCTGCTCGAGCGTCATCGAGAAGTCGCCGTCGTACTTGGCGCCGCTGAAGTCGGCGAGCTCACCCATGCTGAGCCGAAAGACACGATCGGTCAGCGAGTAGGTGAAGTCGATGTCGTCGCGGTCGGCCACGGGGCGGTGCGGTCGCACGGGGCGGATCCGCCCCGTTCGACCCACCCTAACCGCACGGGAGTAAACCGGCACCGAGTCGCGCGAGCACCGGGCCCGCGCCGGTGTTAGCCTTGGCGCGTTCCGCGCGGGCCGGAATGCTGCTCGCGCACGACGAGCGGGGGTTTTCATGAGCAAGAACGCAAGGCGCACGCTGGGCCTGCTGGCGGTGGCGCTGCTCGGCGCGGCGCTGCTCGCGTCGCCTGCCCAGGCGAAAACGATCAAAGTCGTCGCCGACGGCACGACGGAAGCGATTCAAGCGGCGATCGACTCGGCGAGCCCATTCGACACCGTGGTGGTGCCGTCTGGGACCTACACCGGCCCGACGGTCAAAGTCGAAACGAGCAACCTAACGCTCAAAGGCAGCCAGAAGGCCGTCATCGATGCCACCGGAAACACCTACGGCATCACGGTCGGCACGAAACTGACGTTCGACGAAGGGCCCACGTGTCCGGCCCTCAGCGTTAAAAACTTCCGCATCATCGGGCTCACGGTGAAGGACGCCGACGACACCGGGATCTTCCTGTTCGGGGTCGACGGCTTCCACGTCAGCGGCGGCAGCTATCTCGACAACGACGAGTACGGGATCTTCCCGCGCTGCTCGCGCGAAGGGCTCATCGACCGCAACTCGGGCGGAGGCGGCGACGACGCGACGATCTACGTCGGCGTCAACGACGGCGTCACGGTCGAACGCAACAACGTCACCAACGGCGAGCTGGGAATCGAGCTCGAGAGCACCGACAACACTGTGGTGCGCAAAAACACAGTGAAGGCGAACACGGCAGGGATCTTCGTGATCGTGCTGCCCGGGTTGCCCAAAGCCTCGACCGAGAAAGCGTTGATCGAGGAAAACAACGTAATGGCCAACAACCGTCCAAACCCCTTCCCGCCCCTGTGCAACGAAGGAGAACCGGAAAATCCGCCGGGATGCGTCGAAGAAGAACTCGACGACCTGCAGCTGCTGCCCTCCGGCAGCGGGATCCTCAACGTGGGCGGTCATGACATCACGATCCGCAACAACCAGGTCAAGCACAACGACACGGTCGGCGTCGGCGTGGTCAAAAACCCATTCGGGTTCGGCTCGTCCAACAACACCGTCGTGACCGGCAACGTGATCAAGAAGAACGGCGAAGAACCCGATCCGCGTACGCAGGGGTCGGGCGACATCGTCTACCTCGACAACCCCGAAAACGGCAGTTGCATCTCGGGCAACGTCTTCGGAACGACGTTCTACCCGTTCGGCGAACCGCCGGCCTGCAGCTGAGAGGACAGGCGCGAGGGGGGAGGCCCGACTCGGGTCTCCCCCCTCTCCGCCACCAGGCGTCCGCCGCCAGGCGCTCTGCTCAGTCGTTCGGCTCGATGTTCTGGTTGAGCCGGAACACGTTGGTCGGGTCGTACTCGCGCTTGAGCGCCAGCAGCCGCGCGTAGGTGTCCTCGCCGTAGGACGAGCGAGCGGCATCGACATCACCGAGGAAATTGACGTAAGCCCGTCCCGTCGAGGCATCCGCGGCGGCCGCGATCAGATCGCGCGCCCATTGCGTGTGCGCATCCCCGTCCGCGGCGTCGTGCCACCCGGTCACGCCGTTGAGCACGTACGGCATCGAGCGCTCAGAGAACGCCGTGTCGCCATCGCCCACGCGCCCCACGGCTCCGCCCATCTGGTGCACGTGGATCTCGCACTGCGGGCCCGGCGCGGCGAGGTGCTGCTCGCAGAGCCGCTCGATCAGCTCGTCGTCGAGCCGCGCGAGGTTGGTGGCCTTGAAGTACGCGTGGATCCCCTTCGGCCAGAGCGGGTCGAGCAGCGTCTGGATTGCGCCGTAGGGCATCGGGCCGAGCAGGTCGGCGACAGGCTCGGCGGCGGCGCGGAACGAGCTCACCTGCGCCTCGGCCTCGTCGGCCGGTCCGGCCGACGCGACCACGAGGGCGATCACCTTCTTGCCGTGCCACTCCTCGGGGATCACCGGCAGCGGCGGGGCGGTGGTCAGGTTCAGCACCGCCGTGATGTCGTCGGGAACGCCAGGAGCCCACTCGCGGAAGTGACGCAGCAGCTCGGCGTCGTGCTCGGCCGCGTAGAAGATCGGGCCGGCGTAGACCATGGGGCCGACCGGATGCAGCGCCAGCTCGAACTCGGTCACGATGCCGAAGTTGCCGCCGCCGCCGCGCAGGCCCCAGAGCAACTCGCTGTTCTCGCTTTCGCTCGCGTGCACCAGGCGGCCGTCGGCCGTCACCACGTCGGCGCCCACCAGGTTGTCGCAGGCGAGACCGTGCTTGCGCATCAGCCAGCCGATACCGCCGCCGAGCGTGAAGCCGGCGACGCCGGTGGTCGACACCAGCCCGCCGGTCGTGGCGAGCCCGTGCGCCTGCGTCTCGTGATCGACGTCGGCCCATACCGCGCCGGGCGCGACATACGCGCGGCGTGCCTGCGGATCGACGCGTACCGAGCGCATCGCCGAAAGATCGATCACGATGCCGTCGTCGCAGCTGGAGAAGCCGGCGATGCTGTGGCCTCCCCCGCGCACCGCGATCGCGAGATCGTTGCTGCGCGCGAAGCCGACGGCGCTGATCACGTCCGCCGCACCGCTGCAGCGCACGATCACACCGGGACGCCGCTCGTCGAACGCGCCGTTCCACACACGGCAAGCTTCCTCGTAACCCTCGTCACCGCGTCGAAGGACCTCGCCGTGGATCGCCTCGCGCAGCTCCTGAACTGTTGCCTCACCGAGCACCGGTGTGACTGTTGTACTCATGACTGCCTCCGTTTCGTCTTGGCTGTACGGGCAGTGGTACCGGCCGCGACTTTGCGTGGGCTTTGCCGATCCTTGGCCAGACTTTGCGTGCGCAGGAGCATCGCCGCAACGGCATCCTCGTCGCCGCTCGCCAGATAGTGATCGCGCGCCTGCTCGGACAGCGCCAGCGCGTGTGGCCGATCGCCGCGAAGCTGTGCTACTTCGGCCAGGGTGGCGACCGTCACCGCGATCCAGACCTGGCGGTCGGTCGCCCCGGCGACCGTCCGCGCTTCCTCGAGCGCAGCCTCGGCGTCATCCAGGCGTCCGCGTGCGATCGCGAGATCGGCCGTCCGCCACAGCGAGCTGACGAGCCCCCAGCGATCGCCGGCGCGACGAAAGAGCTCGCGCGCCTCGGCGAGCGGCTGCTCGGCCCGCTCGTAGTCGCCGCTGACGGTCTCCACCAGACCGAGCGCGGCGAGCGCCATGCCGACGCCGCGCCGGTCGCGCATCTCCCGACGCAGCTCGAGCGCCTCGGCCAAGCGCTTGCGCGCCATGTCGGTCGCGCCCTGGCTGAAGGCGAGATACCCGCTGCGCACGAGCACGTCGGCCCGCCCGCGCACGTTCTCCGTTCGAGCGAAGCTCTCATCGGCCTCCTGCAGCAGCGCTCGCGCGCGCTCAGGGTCGCCGCGCAGGCGAGCGATCGTGGCCTGGTTGGCGAGCACGTAGCCGACGGCGGCGCGGCACGAGCTGTCGATCAGCGGGTGCAGGGTCTCCTCGAAGACGATCCGAAGACCGGGCCGGGCCGCCGGATCGGCCGCTCGCATCTCGCCGATGTTCAGCAGCGAGGGGACCGGCTCGGAGGACTCGGCGAGCGCGCGGAACGAGGCGGCGCTCTCGATCAACAGCTCGTCCGAGCCGGCCAGATCGCCGAGCAGCCACTGGGCGACGCCGAGCGAGTAGCCCGACACGGCCTCGTATGCCGCCAGTCCCTCCCTTCGTGCCAGCTCGCGCGCCGACTCGAACCGGGTCAGAGCCTCGCTGCCTGTGTCGCCGCAGACCGCGAACTCGCCCAGCCGCTGGAGCGCGCGCCACTGCGCCCCGACGTCCTCGAGCTCACAGGCGAGCTCATAGCTCTCCTGCGCGTGCACTGCGCCGCACGCCATCGCGCCGGAGCGAAAATCGATCGCCGAGGCCGACAGCAGCGCGGCCGCACGTTGGGCCGTGCGCTCCGGGGCCGCGGCGAGCGTCACCGTGAGACGACGGTGCGCCTCGTCGAGATCGATCCGCCGCAGCCAGAAAGGCGTCAGCGCGACGCAGTAGGCGAGCGCCTCGCTCGGATTGCGCGCGAGCAGCGCATCGTGCGCGGCGCGCAGGTTGGCCTCCTCGCGGTCCAGACGCGGCGAGCCGGCTTCCCGCTCGACCATCGCCCGCGCCCAGCTCGCGTGCCGCAGCCCGAGCAGGGCGTCTTCGTCCGCCTCTTCCAAGCGCTCGCGTGCGTAGAGCCGGACCGTCTCGAGCAGCCGGTAGCGAAACTCGCGGCCGGCCGGCTCCACGCTGACCATCGACTTCTCGACGAGCCGCGCCAGCAGGTCGGCAACCTCGTCGAGGTCGAGCCCTGCGCCCGCGCACACGAGCTCGGCGGCGCCAAGATCGAAGCCGCCGGCGAACGCCGAGAGGCGACGAAGCAGCAGCTTCTCCTGCTGGTCGAGCAGCTCGTGACTCCATTCGAGCGTCGCCGCCAGTGTCTGCTGGCGCGTGGGTCCAACGCGGCTGCCGGTACGCAGCAGGCGAAAGCGGTCGTCCAAACGCTCGACCAGCGTCGCCGAGCCGAGCGCGCCGAGCCGAGCGGCGGCGAGCTCGAGCGCCAACGGCAGACCGTCCAGTCTGAAGCAGATCCGAGCCACGTCGCCGGCGTTCTCGTCGTCGATGACGAAGTCCGGCATCGCCGCTTTGGTGCGCTCGTCGAGGAGCCGCACGGACTCGTAGCGAGCGAGGTCCTCCGGCGCGAGGCGCTGCTCGGGATCAGGAATCGCCATCGAGGGCACGCGAAAGACGACCTCGCCGGTCACGCGTAACGGCTCTCGGCTCGTCGCCAGGATCGTCAGGCCGGGCGCGGCTCGCAGCAGCGCGTCGGCCATCGTCGCGCCCGCGCGCAGCACGTGCTCGCAGTTGTCAAGGATCAACAGCATCGAGCGCGGCGCGATGTAGTCGGCGACCCCGTCGAGCAGCGTGCGGCCGGGTAGTGCGCCGACGTCCAGCAGCGCGGCCACGGCGCCCGTCACGAGCTGCCCATCGGCGACCGAGCCCAGCTCGACGAACGCTGCGCCGTCCGCGTATTCGGCCTCGATCTCGTGCGCCAGCTCGATCGCGAGGCGCGTCTTGCCGGCGCCCCCCGCACCGGCGAGCGTGAGCAGCCGGGTGTGGCTCACGACCGCTTTGAGCTCTCGCAGCTCGTGCATGCGCCCGACGAAGGAGCTTGCCTGAGGCGGCAGGGCGGACATCCGCTCATCCGACTCGAGCGAGCCGCTCTCCTCGGCCAGTTCGAGGTGCAGCTGCTCGAGCTCCTCGCGACGGCTCGCCGCCCAGTCCTCGTATCGGTTCTCGGGCAGCAGCTCGCCGCCATAGAGCGCGAGCGCCGCGCGGTAGGCGGCGGCCGAACCGGCTCGGCGGGCCTGCTCGGCGGCGCGTTCGAAGTCCTCGACGTCGACGCTGGCGCACAGCGTCAGCAGCTCCTCGCGCAAGACGATCGCGTCGGCACCAAGGGCGCGCCGCGCCACGTGCACGACCTGGTGCAGGTTGTTCGCCCCGGCTTCCGGATCGAGCTCGGGCCACAGGGCCTCCATCAGCTGCTCGCGATGCAAGCGGTGACTCGGCGCGAGCGCCAGCAGCTTGACGAGCTCGCGGCCCTTGCGCAGCCGCCAACGTGAGTCCGCGACCGGCTCACCATCGCGCAGCGCGAGGAACCCGCCGAGGAGCTTTATCGCGAGATCGCCCGAGACCTGGGCGCGATCATCGTGATTGGCTTGCAAGCGTCGACCCCCCGAACTGTCTGTCGTCGACCTCGGAACTCGCTTCTTCGCCAAGAGGCAACGCCGGCACTAACCGGCACCGGGCAACCCTATCGGCTCCTGCTGGCGCTCAGCCGACGGTGATCGCGCCCGCCAAGCGCGCGGCCGACTCTGGATCGTGAGAGGGCAGGTACACGGTCGGGTGCTGTGCGCAGTGCGCGAGGATCCGCTCCAGCGTGGCGACATGGACCTTGGGGTCCGGGCCGACCGCGTCGGCCCGGCGCGAGTGCAGCTGCTCGAGCGAGTCGGTCGCATCGCCGGCGAGCATCACATGTCGCCCGCCGTCATCCACGCAGATCACGGAGGTGTGTCCGGGCGTGTGGCCGGGCGTCTCGACGGCGACTATGCGCCCGTCGGCGCTGAGCGCGTGGCTGCGCGGGAACGCCCCGAATGGGCCGTCCTCGAACGCGAATGTAGCCGGAGCGAAGCCCGGCGGGAGCGGCTGACGCAGGATGCGGCGCATGACGCGCGAGAAGGAGCTGCGCACGAACGACAGCTCGGACTCGCTGATCAGCGTAGGAGCCGGCACATGGACCGTGCCGTCCACGTGATCGCCGTGGTGGTGGGTGAGCACGACCTCAGAAACGTCAGCGAGCGACGGTCCGACCGCGGCGATCGCGCTCGGAAGCTCCTGCTCGCCAGCCACCTCGAAGCGCGCGAACGGAACATTCCGAGCGGACGCGGTCTCGCCGGTGTCGACGAGCAGCACGCGGTCCTGGTGCTCGATCGCCCAGCAGTGGATCGGGATCGGATCGGACCAGGGACCGGGCAGGAAGAGGTCGAGCTGCCGGCGCCGCCCGGGGCTTGGGAACAGGAACGAACGCTTTACGCGCACCGATCCGGTGGTGATCGCGTGGATGCGCATGCCCGGGCGACTCTATACGGGCCGTTGACCTCGCGGCGGGCCCTGCAGGACTAGACTCCTCGACGATGGCACAGCCAGGGGGAACGGTGCTCGTCACCGGGGGAACCGGATTCCTCGGCGGCTGGTGCGGGATCGAGCTCCTCCGTCGCGGCTACGCGGTGCGAACGACCGTCCGCAACGTGGAGCGGGCGGATGACGTCCGCGCCTCGTTCGCCGCTGCCGGCGAGCGTGCAGATGGGCGCTTGTCGATCGTCGCGGCCGACCTCAATGCCGATGACGGTTGGGCGCAGGCGGTTGCCGGCTGCGACTACGTGCTCCACGTGGCCTCGCCATTCCCACCGGCGCAGCCGAAGGACCCGGACGAGCTGATCGTGCCGGCCCGCGACGGGGCCCTGCGCGTGCTCGGCGCGAGCCTCGATGCGGGGGTCAAGCGCGTCGTCATGACCTCGTCGGTCGCGGCGGTTCGTCACGGACGCAAGCCGTCCGCAGACGCGCCATACGACGAGACCGACTGGACCGACCCCGGCGATCTGAGACGCACGCCGTACGTCCGCTCGAAGACGATCGCCGAGCGCGCTGCCTGGGATCGCGTTCGGGCGGCGGGCGCGGAGAGCCGGTTGGCGACCGTGAACCCGGGTGCGATCATCGGTCCGGCCCTCAGCGACGACCGCTCTTATTCGCTGCAGGCGATCGAACGGCTGCTCAACGGCATGCCGGCGGTGCCCCGACTCGGCTTCGTGTTCGTCGATGTCCGCGACGTGGCGGACCTGCACATCCGTGCGATGACCGCTCCGGCGGCGGGCGGCGGGCGCTTCCTCGCCGTGGACCGCTTCCTGTGGATGCAGGAGGTCGGGCGGATCCTGCGCGGGCGCCTCGGTCCGGCTGCGGCGAAGGTTCCGACCCGCGTCGCGCCGGACTTCATGATCCGCGCGATGGCGCTGTTCGACCCTGGCGTTCGCTCGATCGTCGGCGACCTCGGAAAGGCGGCGACGTACACCGCCGAGAAGGCCAAGACGACGCTCGGCTGGGAGCCGCGCCCGCTCGAGGACTCGATCACGGAAACGGCCGAGAGCCTGATCGAGCCCGGTCTCGCCGGTCCCGGCCGCTGAGCCGATCGGCCGCTGGTTAGGATCGGCCGGTGCTCCCGGTCGAGATCGTGCCCGGCCTGCTTCGTTGGACCGCGCCGCACCCTGAGTGGAACCCTCGGGCGCGGCCGGGGAGCGCGGACGACTGGGACCGCGACGTGGGCTCGGTCCTCTACGAGATGTCCGATGGCGTCGCCCTGATCGACCCTCTGCTCCCATCCCTGGGCCGTGCCGAGTTCCTGCGCTGGCTCGATGCGCGGATCGCGGCTCGTCCGGTCAGCATTCTCACCACGATCCGCTGGCACCGACGCGACCGTGAGGAGCTCGCCGAGCGCTACAGGTGGACCATGACGAGGGCATGGAACGCGGTTCCGGCGGGCATCAGGCCCCGCCCGCTGCGGGGCGCGGGAGAGACGATGTTCTGGCTGCCCGCGGTCGCCGCACTCGTCCCCGGCGACCGCCTGATCGGCGCGGCGGATGGAGGTCTGCGGGTGTGCCCGCAGAGCTGGCTGGGTGCGGTACACGTCGACCGTCCGGGGCTGGCCGAGCTGCTCCGCCCGCTCGTCGAGCTGCCGATCGAGCGCGTGCTCGTCTCGCACGGCGAGCCCGTGCTCAGCGGTGGGCGCGCCGCGCTCGTGCGCGCGATCGCCGAGGCTCGTGACGGCGCTCAGGGCTAGTCGCCGCCTGGAAGCACCGGCGTGGCTAGCTCGCGGCCTGCACGATCAGGTCCACCACCGCAGCGGTCTCCCCAAGCCGGCTGAGCGCGAGGCGGCGATCAGGTACGCTCGCCGAAGGATGGCCACACAAGCGATCCTCCTGCCTGGCGGCGTGATGCCAGCTGAGCTCGCCTACGGTCTCCTGCTCCAGGAGTTGGGCGACGACGTCGAAGCGATCGCCAAGGATCTCGAGCTCTACGGCGGGCCCGAACCGCCCCCTGACTACACACTCGATCACGAGATCGGGGGCGTGCTGCGCACGGCCCGTGACGCCGGGTTCGAGCGCTTCCACCTGGTCGGTTACTCGGCGGGCGGCGCATCGAGCCTCGCCTTCGCCGCGCAGGACCCGGAGCGCGTGTTGAGCCTCGCGCTGCTCGAGCCTGCCTGGATGGGGAACGAGGGACTCGACCCTGCCGAGGAGGCCGTCTGGCGAGAGTTCGATCGGATCGCGACGCTTGCGCCCGAGCAGATGATGCCGGCGTTCGTTGCAGCCCAGCTCGCGCCAGGGGTCGAGCCGCCGCCAGCGCCGCCCGGTCCGCCGCCCCCATGGATGGCGACGCGTCCCGCCGGGTTGCGAGCGTTCATCAACGCCGTTCGCTCGTCGAGTCTCGACCTCGATCGCCTGCGTACCTTCCCCGAGCCGGTCTACTTCGCTCTCGGCGGCCGGAGCAATCCCGATTACTTCGGTCGCATGGCCGAGCGAGCGCGTGCGATCTTCGCGGACTTCACACTCGACGTCTTCGAGGAGCGCCACCACTTCGCCCCGCCGCACCGGGTCGAGCCGAAGCGCATGGTGCAAGCGCTGCGTGCACACTGGGCCCGGTCGCACGACTGACCGCTCGTCCGTCGATTAGGCTCGGTCCGTGGACACGGCCTGCGTCAACGGCGAGCTCGTCCCGCTGGCCGAGGCTCGGATCCCGGTGACCGACGACGGACTGCTGCGCGGCGACGGCGTGTTCGAGGTCATGCGCCTCTACGACGGCGTCGCATTTGGGCGCGATCGTCACATGAAGCGGATGGCCGTCTCGGCGCAGAACCTGCGCTTGGAGCTCGACATCGTCGCCATCGGCCGCGACATCGACGCGCTCCTCGTGAGCGCTGAGCCGAGCGACGCGCTGCTTCGCGTGGTCGCGACTCGCGGCGGCCACCGCATCGTCCTGTTGGAGCCGTTGCCCGTGCTCCCCGAGGCGCTGACGCTCGGGTATGTGACGTTTGCCCCTGTGCACGTACTCGACGGCATCAAGTCACTCTCCTACGGCGCCAACATGCTCGCGACCAGGCTCGCGCGCGAGCGCGGGTTCGACGAGGCGCTGATGGTCACGCCCGACGGCCACGTGTTGGAGTTGCCGACCGCATCGTTCTTCTGGGTCGCCGGCGGAGAGGTGCACACGCCGCCGCTCTCCGAGCACGTCCTCGACTCGATCACGCGCCGGATCGTGATCGAGGTTGCCGCGGCCAAGGAGACCGTCACCACACCCCTCGATCTCGAGTCCGCAGAGGAGGCGTTCGTTGCCTCGAGCGTGCGAGAGGTGATCGCCGTGTGCTCTATCGAGCAGCGCGAGCTACCGCTGCCCGGACCGGTGACAAGTGCGACCGCGCAGAAGGTCCGCGCGTACATCCAGGCCGAGCTCGCAGGCCGATGAGATTTGATCCGCCGAGCGCGTGTACGCTCTACCGATGCCAGCGGTCGAGCTCGCCGGGCTGACGTGGCCCGAGGTAAAGGCGGAGATCGAGGCGGGGCGCGACACGGTCGTAATGGCGCTCGGAGCGACCGAGCAGCACGGGTGTCACCTGCCTCTCGCCACCGATGCCCTGATCGGCGACCACCTGGCGCGGCGACTCGCCGAGCGCCTCGACGCGTTCCTGGCGCCGACGCTCCGCGTCGGCTGCTCCGAGCACCACCTCGGCTTCGCCGGCACGCTGTCGCTGTCGGAGCCGACTTACCACGCCATCGTCGGCGAGCTGGTGCGCTCGTTGCTGCGCGGCGGCTTTCGCAGGATCGTTCTGATGCCCACGCATGGAGGCAACTTCCTGCCGCTGCAGGTCGCGATCGAACTGCTCGAAGATGCCGAGCGCGAGCGTGTCATCGCTGTCACCGACCTCAGCCTGCTGTTTCAGATCGCGCAGCTCGGAGAGGCCGAGTTCGGCGTCCCGCTCGGTGAGGGAGGGCTCCACGCCGGTGAGTGGGAGACCTCACTGATGCTGGCGATTCATCCGGAGCTCGTGCGGATGGACTCGGCAGAGGCTGGTTTCACCGGCGACGTCCAGCAGGCAATCGGATCGATGTTCGAGGGCGGCGTCGCCTCGGTCGCGGCCAACGGCACGATCGGGGACCCGAGCCAGGCCAGCGCCCAGCACGGCAAGCGCTACTGGGCAGCCGTCGAGCAGCTCGCGCTCGGGGAGATCGCCGCCCAGGACGCGCGGGCCGGCTCCTGAGCCTGCCGCATGCGTTGCCGTTCGGTCGCGTCCGATGTGAAGCGACTACGCCCCGGGCGGCTGGTCGATCCGCACGAGATTGCCGGACGGGTCACGCAGGGCACAGTCGCGCGTGCCCCACGGCTGCTCGGTCGGCTCCTGCACGATCTCGGCGCCCGCGGCGCTCACCTTCTCGAAGGTGCCGTCGAGGTCGTCGGTGTGAAAGTGGACGCCGTTGAGGGCGCCCTTGGCAACGAGGGCCGAGATCGCGTCGCCGTCGGCGGGGCTGCCGTTCAGGTAGTTGGTGAGGACGATGCCGACGTCGGGCTGGGAGGCGGCGCCGACGGTGATCCAGCGAAAGTCCTCGCGGGCGACGTCGTTGCGCAGTTCGAGGCCGAGCGTGTCGCGGTAGAAGGCCAGCGCGCGGTCGGGGTCGTGGACCAAGACGAAGCAGGTGGAGAGTGTGAGATTCATGCCGGCAACACTAGGGAGCCAGCGCAGCCTGCGTTTCTCCGATCCTGCTCGGTCGGCGGCTCGGGCGCGTGAGGTCCCTGGCGATGCAGCCCGGGACGCTCGCGAGCGCGCTGTGATCGCCGGCCCGGTAGGCCGTCGGCGTCTCGCCCACCAGCTGGGTGAAGCGGGCGCTGAACGAGCCGAGCGACGTACACCCGACCTCCATGCAGACCTCGGTGACCGACAGCTCGCCGCCGCGCAGCAGCGCCTTGGCCCGCTCGATCCGCCGTGTCATCAGATACGCGTAGGGCGTCTCCCCGTACGTCGCGCGGAACTGCCGGGAGAAGTGTGCGGTCGACATCAGCGCAGCGCGAGCGAGCGCGGCGACGTCGAGCGGGCGCGCGTACTCGCGGTCCATCAGATCGCGGGCGCGCCGCAGGTGCGCGAGGTTGGCGAGCTCCTCCGGCGTCACGACGGCAGTTTGCTCGCCAGTCGTGAAAGCCTGCGGTCGTAGCTCAACAGGTTCCCGCCGATCTCCTGCGCGGTAGCGAGGACGATTGCGTCAGGCAGCCGTAGACGGCCGTGGCGAGCCCGAAGCTCTGCCGCACGCTCGGCAATCGTGTCGGTGAGGGACACGACCGTGACCCCCATCGCGGTGATGGCCCGGCGTGCCTCCTCGAGGCGCCCCGCTCGGGCGAACGCCACGAGCGTCTCGCTGTAAGCACTCGCCGGAAGCAACAGGCGGCGTCCCTCCCGGTCTCCTGCTTCAACGTCATCGATCGCGCGATCGTGGTGGCTGTCCGCGGTGTCGAGCAGCCCGATCAGGACGCTCGCGTCGAGGATCAGCGCTTCCACTCGTCGCGGAGCCGGTCGAGTTCCCCGTCCTTGTAGATGCCCTTTGCGATGCCCGCGTGACGCCCCACCCGCGAGCCTCGGGTGGCGATGACGATCTCTCCCTCGCCGACTGGCCGCACCGTGATCTCGTCGCCCGCATGTAGGCCGGCAGCACGCATCGCGTCAACCGGAATCGTGACTTGGTTCTTTGAAGAGACCTTCGGCATGGCCTTTACTTTAGCAAGCCGCGCGTAAAGGTGGACCACTTTGAAGCGGGAGCGACGGGACTCGAACCCGCGACCTCTGCCGTGACAGGGCAGCGCTCTAACCAGCTGAGCTACGCCCCCGCGATGGGGCGCACAGCACCTCGGGCGCCGCGCACCACTGCAGTATGACAAGGCTTGGTCTGCGTCGAGGAGCCGGGTCACCGTCGCAGCGCCCGCGCCAAACTGGCCACCCAGCCAGTCGATCGGATACGCTCCGGGCATGGCGCTCGTCGGTCCGCCGCCGCTGCTCGACAGCAACCCGCTGAAGGTGATCCTCGAAGACGTGCGCAGCGAGCGCTCGGACGTACCGTTCCCGCCGGGCGAGACGCGCTTCTCGCTCGGGCGCACACGGCGCTTCGCCAGGGAACCGCTCGAGATGCTGCTCGAGTACTACGAGCGCTACGGCCCGGTCTTCACGCTGCGCCTGCTCCACTCCAACGTCGTCTTCATGCTGGGGCCGGAGGCCAACCACTACATGCTCGTCTCACACGCCTCCAACTTCACCTGGCGCGATGGGCACTTCCGCGACCTGATCGGCCTGATGGGCGATGGCCTGCTCACGATCGACGGCGACTTCCACCGCCAGTCGCGACGGATCATGCTTCCGGTCTTCCACCACGATCACGTGGCCGCCTCGCTGGAGGTGATCGTGCAGGAGACCGAACGCGCGCTCGAGCCGCTGCAGCCGGGGAGCGAGATCGACCTCTACGCCTGGACGCGCCGCCTCGCCATGCGCGTGGCCATGCGCGCTTTGTTCGGCGTCGACCCCGACGGCGCCCGCGCGCGCGCCATCGACGCGGCCGGCCTGTTCGAGGAGGCGCTCGCCTTCTACGCCTCCGACTACCTCCTGCGCGTGTTCCGCTCGCGCCGCTCGCCGTGGGGGCGCATGCAGCAGGCCGCGCGCGAGCTCGACAAGCTGATCTACGAGGAGATCTCAGAGCGCCGCGCGACCGGTCGCCGCGGCGAGGACATCCTCAGCCTGCTGCTCGACGCCGCCGACGAGGACGGCAACAGCCTCAGCGATCTGCAGATCCGCGACGAGGTGATGACGCTGCTGTTCGCCGGACACGACACGACGACCTCGACCGTCTCGTTCATGTTCTACGAGCTCGCCCGCCACCCCCACGTCGTCGAGCGCCTGCTGGCCGAGCAGGATGCGCTGCTGCAGCGCCGCCCCGACGGCGCCATCGCCCCGAGCGCCGCCCAGCTCACCTCCGGCGAGCTCGTCCAGCTGGAGATGGTGCTGGACGAGACGCTGCGCAAGTACCCGCCCGCCTGGGTCGGCCCGCGCCGCGCGCGCCGGTCCTTCGAGTTCGCCGGTCACGCCGTCCCGGCGCGCGCCTTCGTCAACTACTGCTCCTGGGCCAGCCACCACCTGCCGGACGTGTTCGAGGACCCCGAGGCCTTCCGCCCCGAGCGCTTCACGCCGGAGGGCAGGGCGGCCATGCCCAAGGGCGCCTACGTCCCCTTCGGCGGCGGCTCGCGCACCTGCATCGGCATGCGCTTCGGCCAGCTCGAGGTGCGCACCATCGCCACGCTGCTGCTCTCGCGCTTCGGCCTCTCGCTCCGCGACGACTTCGAGCTTGCCATCCGCCAGATGCCGACGATCAGCCCCGAAGGCGGCCTGCCCATGCGCGTCCACGCGCGCACCGGTGCCGCCGCGCCCGCCGCGCCCGCCGCGCCCGCCGCAGCCTGAACCCACCCGCGCGGGAGCGTGACTCGGCCGCTTCGGGCCGCGCCCCGCCCAGACGCCGGCCGCCCCGCCGCCCGCCGTCCGGCGCCCGCCGTCCGGCACCCGGCACCGCCCCCACTACCGCAGCGTCGCGGTCATCCCCAGCCGGTATCCCGCCGCGCCCCCAGGCCCGGCGGCGCGCGCGGCCGACACACCGGTCACGTGGACGCGGGGGTCTGAGAACAGCGTCAGCCTGATCCCTTCGAGCAGCAGCCCGCTCGGGTGCACGACGAGCGCGCCCTTGCTGGCTTCGGCGACGGCGTCGACGGATGCGCCCACGCCGAACAGCCCGCCGCCGGCGCGGACTTCGACCTTGCCACCGCCGCTCCCCAGCAGCTCCACGCCGAAGCCCGGCGGCAGCGCCGCGCTCACGTCCACCGCGCTGACGAACGCGCGCGCGCTCATCCGCCGCCCGCGCTTGTCGAAGCGGACGTCGCTCAGCACCAGCGGCCCCTCGCGCGCGCTGTCGACGCGTACCTGCACGCGACCGGTGCCGCTCGCTTCCCCCACCAGCTTGGCCGTCTGCGCCGGGCTCAGGCGCAGGCGCGTGGCGTGCACTTCGACCGAGTCGGCATGTTTCCACAGCAGCTCGATCGCCGGCCAGGCGCTGACGTGCACGCGCTCGACGCTGCCGTAGGAGCCGATCCGCGACGAGATCCGACTGGCCGCGATCTTCGGCAGGAACACCTGCGCCAGCACGAGCAGCAGTACGATCGCGCCCGCCAGCCACAGCGCCACGCGAACCGTCCTGCGCAGCCCTGGGCCCGACGACGCTCGCCGATCGCCCTTCTCACCGTCTCCGCGCAGCATCCCGGGAGCTTGTCAGGAGGGGCGGCGCGGGACGCCGGGTCCGGCGCGGCCGGCCTCGGCACGAACCGCCCCGCGCGGCGGCGCCGGCGCAGGGGTCGGCACGAGCCGCCCCGCGCTCACATGACTCGCGCGGGGCGGCTCGCCGGCCGCGGGCTAGGCGAGCCCGTTGGCTTTGAGGAACTGCGCGGCCACACTCGTGGCCGACTGCTTTTCGACCGTCACGGCCTTGTTCATCTGCTGGATCGCCGGGATGGTCAAGAGCGCCGAGACCTTGTTGAGGGTGGCTTCGAATTCGGGGCCCTCTTCGCTGAGCACGCTCTTCTTGACGATCGGCGCCACGTTCTGGAAGCCGAACACGTGCTTGGGGTCGCTGAGCACCTTGAACTTGCCGCCCAGCAGCTGCCCGTCGGTCGTGAACACGTCCTGCACGTCGACCTGCTTGCCTTCGAGCGCCTTGTACGACAGTTCGATCGCGATCGGCTTGAACGTGGCATGCAGGCCGTATTCCTGTTCGAGGCCCTTGACGCCCTGGAAGCGCGTCGCGAATTCGGGTGCCCCGCCGAGCTTGAGGCTCTTGCCGAGCGGCTTCAGGTCGGCGATGCTCGTGAGTTTGTGTTCGCTCGCGTAGGCCGGCAGCGTTGCGAGCGCGTCCGAGTCGAAGAACGGCGTGTACTCGAGCATCGTCGCGCCCTTGGTTTCGGCGAACGCCTTGGCCTGGTTGTACGCGTCGACCGCGCTTTTCGGCGGATTGTTCTGTTCGGCCACGGCCGTGAGGAACACGCCCGTGTACTCAGGGTACATCTGGATCTGCCCCGACGTGAACGCCTTGTAGATGATCTCCGAGGAGCCCACGTTCGGCTTCAGCGTGATCTTGTAGCCCTTCGCCCGCAGCGCCTGCGCGTAGAGCTCCCCGAGGATGTTCTGCTCGGGGAAGTTCTTGTCGCCGATCGTCACCGCCGGCTTTCCCGCGCCCGGACCCCCCGACGCAGACGTCGACGCCGTGCTCGAGTTGCTCGAAGAGCTGCTCCCGCACGCGGCGAGACCGACGATCAGCACACCTGCGCCCAACAGCACCGCGATCCCTCGCCCGACCCCTCCGAAACTGCTCGAACGGCTATCTGGCATCAGCCGACTCCTCATTTACCGCCTCCTGGCTCGTTTGCCGTAATCGCTTTGTCTATTTTTTTGATCTGAATAAAAAATAAATACCACCCCGGCCCGGTCGTGCGGCTCAGGTCAGCCCGGGAGCCGGCGCGCCGAGCCCCACCTCGACGTCGCGTTCCACGCGCACACCGCGCGGCGTCAGGCCGCGCTGCACGAGCGTGAGCACACCCTCCACGGCGAGCGCCAGCGCGGCCACGCAGATCGCCGCGCCGAGCACACCCGAGAAGCGGTAGCTGGTCTCGTTGGCGATGATGTCGCCGAGGCTGCCGCTGAAGCCCGCCAGCGAGGCGATCGTGGTGGTCGAGACGACGAACACCGCCGCCGTGCGGATGCCGGCGAAGATCAGCGGCACCGCCAGCGGCAGCTCGACGCGGGTGAGGATCTCGCGCTCGGACATGCCCATCCCGCGCGCGGCGTCGACCAGATCGCGGTCGACGCCGTCCACGCCCAGGTAGGCGTTGGTGATGATCGGCGGCACCGCCAGGATCACGAGCGCCAGCTCGACCACCGTCAGGCCGAGGCCGAGGAAGGCGTCGCCGATCGCCAGCACCGCCAGGCTCGGCAGCGCCCGGCCGATGTTGCCGAGGTTGATCGCCACGAACGAGCCGCGGTGGACGTGGCCCAGCCAGACTCCCACGGGCACGGCGATCGCGACCGAGATGCCCACGCCGATCGCGGCCACCCGCAGCGTCTCGAGCGTCAGCTGCGTGAGCGTCGGCACCCCCGAGTGGCCCGCGATCGCGCCGTTGTGGGCGATGAACTTGAACGCCTCCACGAATTCGTGCATCGCCTAGCTCGCCCTCGCCCGCGTCCATGGCGTCAGCGCCCGCTGCATCAGGACGAGCAGGCCGTCGGCGAGCAGCGCCAGCAGGACCGTGAGCCCGCCCGCGGCCAGCAGCTCCGTCTTGAACGGCCCCTCCCCGAGCGCCGTGTGGATCGGCACGCC